>Ga0190303_1000473_pt1 | contig 16687 bp, 16 predicted proteins | sample 48700701_MG_FD_161672 | JGI IMG/M metagenome (GOLD analysis project Ga0190303, IMG submission 161672) | Hydrothermal vent sediment bacterial communities from Southern Trench, Guaymas Basin, Mexico - 4870-07-0-1_MG | ecosystem: Environmental > Aquatic > Marine > Hydrothermal vents > Sediment ...
AGAAAAACTTGTTGGTGTTGGCCCATCTTCAGGAACATTTTGAGAATATAAATGCCAACCTTCTTCAACAGTTGCATGAATTACTAAATCATATTCAGAAGCAGATATTTTTTCTACAGATGTTGACCATTTAACAGGGTCGTGGATTTGAGAAAAACTTGAGATACTTAAAATTACTAAGGATAGAAATACAACTATTTTTTTCATATGGTTGGTTTGGTTCATTAATTATAGTTTTCAAAAATAAACAATATTAGCTACTCTGTCGGTTTACGAACTAATTTCACTAAAATAGAAGTGTTAAATTTTTCTTAATGTATTTTAATTTTTATTAAAAAAATTAAATAATCGTTATTAAATACGTTTTCTCCCTACTAAATATGGGTTAAATCCGTAAACATTTTGTGATTCTTCTAAATAAATTGAATATAATTTTCATTATATAGAATTAATTCTACATTTGAATTGTCTATTAGGAATATTATTTACCCCAAGACAATTTTATAGTATATCAACCCCTAATATTATAAAATGAAAAAAGGATTTATAGTCATATAAATCCTTTTTCTTTTGCTTTTAAAATTAGTTCTCTATCATCATTCTCTTGAACTTCAAAGATTTGTTTTAAGTGTTTTTTTCTTTTTTCGAGACCAGCCATAGACATTGGAATAATACCTGGAAGATTTTTCATTTTTGTGCCTATTGACATTTCAAATAACAGTTGCCTGTCAATTTTATCCAGCCTATAATCTGTTGCTGTTTGTTTTCTAAATAGTTCTAATACAGACTTACTATAGTACGGTGAATTGTCTAAAATTGTTTTGATCGCTTTTACCAATTCATCCTTATCAATATCATTTTTAATTAAAAATCCATCTGGATTTACATTTTTAAGAATTACTTGTATCCTGTAATTGTCATTAAAGGTAGTTGCTATAATAATTTTGCAATTTAATTGTAGTTGTCTAATTTTAATACCAATATCTTCCCCTGATAAAATTTTACCATCTGTTGAAGGAGGTAATGATATGTCTAAAAAAACAATGTCAATGTTAGCTGTTTTGGATGTTTTTTTAATTTTTTGAATTGCATCATCAGAATTATGAACAATTGAAATATTAAAATTCACATGCTTATTTTCTGAACTTATAAAGTCAAAGGCACTTTTATACGCATCAGCAATTATAGGATGATCATCAACTATTAATACATTATAACTTTTATTCATCCTCTTTATTTTGTGTTGAACAAGATACAAAGATAACGGTTCCTTTATTAATGGTTGAGTTAACTTTAAAAATACCATTCAATTTATTCATTCTCGATTGTATATTTTTTAAACCAATTCCTTTTGTTTTTTCAAGCACTTTAAATCCAACTCCATTATCTTTAATAAACACACTTAAGGTATTGCTTTCTAATTCAAATGTTAGCGTTACGTGAGTAGCTTTTGCATATTTAATACAGTTTTGTAGTGCTTCTTGTACAATTCTATATAAATTAATTTTTATTTCGTCGTTAATTTCATTCCAATGAATCTCTTTATCTGAAATAAGTTCGTATTCAAACCCTCCTAAGTTACTCTTTTGGTCTATTAAACCTTTAATAATTTTGAAAAAATCTACTTTTGAAGATAAAACTTCACTTTTCAATTCATGTGAAATTGCTCTAATTTCCTTTTCAATATTTTGAAGTTCGCCTATATACAATTGATGTTTTTTAATGGTAGCTTCATCTCCATTAATTTTTAAAAAACCTAAGCCTATCCTTGTCCCAAAAATTTTCCCTAATACGCCATCATGCAAATCTTCAGATATTCTATGACGCTCTTTTAAACGCCCTTCCTCTAATTTAGATTGTTGTTTTAACATTAATGAAAAAATTTCTTCATTAGACTTTTGCTGCGCTCTCTCAAATAGTAACTCTTTGTTTTTTGTTCTTTGAACTCGTAAAATATAGGCTAAAGAAATGACTAAAATTGTAAAAAAAGCGCCTAAAGAAATGACTATTTTTTGTTCAGAAAGCTTTTCAGTTTCCTCAATATATTCATCTGTTTCAAAACGAATTCTTGTAAACTTATTTCTAATTTTCCGTTCTTCTATTTGAAGACTGTCGTTTAAGTGAACATAATTTGCTAAATACGTACTTGAGTTTTTTGCATCTACTTTTGAAAGCAATAATAACGATTCTAATTTATCTCTGTTATTATCCACTTTACTTGCTAATTCGTAAGCTTCTTTAGCAAATAACATTGCTTTTAAAGTATCTAATTTTGCAGCGTAAAATTCAGATAAATGTCTTTTACTAATTACAATTCCCGAACTATTATGTAAGCTATCTCTTATTTTTAATGCATTGTTAAGCTCTATCGCTATATTAGTAGTGTCTCCACTTAAAAATTTAGTGTACGCAATATTGTCAATTAATCGTGCGTAAAAGTTTATGTGTCGCTTTTTTAGATTACTATTCCCTAAGGCTTTGTTAAAGTTTTTAACAGCTACTTTATGCTTTTTTAGTTTCTGATAAACCAGGCCTAAATTACTTAAACTACCTTCTTTGTATGTTTTCTTAGTTTTTACTTTTTTTAAAAATTCCAATGCTTTGTTATGAAAATAGATAGCCCTGTCAAATTCTTCGAGTTCAGTATAAATTAATCCTAAATAATTATAACAATTATAAATACTTAAATTTTTATCTAATTTTTTAAATAGGGTAAGCGCTTCAAAAATTAAGACTTCACTTCCTGTATAATCTTTTAAACGCCCTTGTATAAAGCCCATATTATACAGCATTTTTGCCATATAATATTCGTGTCTTATTAATTTAAAATTTTTATAGGCTTCGTGATAATGGTAATAAGCACTATCAATAATTTCTTTTTTTGAATAAAAAGAAGCGTAATTCCAATGTGCATCACCAATTTTAAAGGTGTCCCGTAATTTGGCAGCTAATTGTAATGCTTTTAAATTTACTTTTCTAAATAAATTTTCATTATTTATTTTATCTGCTTCTAAAGAAATTTTAGCAAAATAGTTTAGTTTAGTAGTGTCTGAAGGTAATTCATTTGATATAAAAAATGCATTTTGTAATGCTTTCTCCTTTGCATTTATTGAAATATTTCTCTTTTTAGATTGTTGAATCCAATTTTCAATACTATCAACTTTTACTTTTTTTAATTCACTCTCTCTTGGCTCATTTTTAGTGCAAAAAATAAGTGTAAATAGTAGGCAACTATATAATAATCTACTTTTGTATAGGGGTCTTAAATTCAAAAAAAAATAATTTAGTAAAACAAAACTACTAAAAAAGCCTTAAACTAAAAGTTTAAGGCTTTTTTAAAACGAACAATAAAGTTTGTTTTACATATATTGTGTATTAATCTCTAGAGTTATCATACGTAGCAGTTCCATCCTCACCTGTTGCAATAAGGTCATCTTGTGAATAAAGAGCTTCGTCAGCTTCAAGGCTATCAGAAGTACAAGAAGTTAATGCCATAAAAAATAAAGAAAATGCGAAAATAAATTTAATTGCTTTCATAATGTTGAGGTTTTAAGAATTTAAAATAGGTGAATAAAATTGTTTTATTTTTATCAATTTACAATGTGTTAGGTTCAATTTTTACAAACAATAGTATTGTTGTAAAACCGTAAACTTTTACTAAAGTACTTTGATTTAGATAGTTATCACTTATTTTACAGTCTTCTTTAGTAAAACAATAATGTTTAGGTGTGAAACCCTACTTTTTGAAAGGGAAATTTAATTTAAGGATGATTGATATGTGTATTCAGACAAGTCTTTATTCATAACCTCTATATTTTCAATATAAGTTCTTGTAAATGGAACTTCATGTCTATTTCTTTTAATAGTACAAATAAATTTTCCATATTGAATTCTAGAAACAAAATTTTTGTTAATAATATAGCTTTTGTGGATTCTGTGAAAGTTATTAGGTAAAATACCTTCAAATGTTTTAAGTGTTTTGTAGGCGCTTATTATATTGCCATCATTCATGTAAAAATCAGTTGTATTATTATCTGCTTTTAAAAATAATATTTCGTCGGTTTTTAAATACTGATAATCTTTATATGACTTTAAACAAATATTTTTTCTGGATTGTGCTGGGATTTTTTTTAATACTTTTAAAACGGATTTTCTAATTTCTAATTCAGTTAAAGGGTTTAATAGAAAATCAAAAAAACCACTTTTTATAACATCGTATACTTTTTCTTTTGAAGAGGAAATAGCTATAAAAACTGGAAAGTCATCGTTAAATAAATTTAATTCTTGAGCAAACTTAAAAGGGTTTTCAATAACGTTATCAATATTAAAAAAAACCAAATCGGGAGTTTCTTTTAAGATAATATTCATTGCCTTGTTATAATCACAAGAAACACCAATACAGTTAAATTCACAATAATCTTCCAAAACATTCTTAATGCTTTGTATTGAACGAGAGTCTTCGTCTATGATAAAATAGTTACGCATTTGGAGGGGACAAATTTTGTTTATACAAACTTACTAAAGTTTTTTATAAGTTTTGTAAGGTTTTTCCTTCCTTTTTGTACGGATAAATCAACCTTTTAGTTGTTTTAAAAGAATAATTTTACAGTACAACCCTTAATAAAGGTTATTTATTTAACCAAATTTACTAAATGCTATGTTTTAAGGTTGTTACTAAATATTTCACTGATTAAACGGAAAGTAAAATGAAAAGTAGTAAACAAAATAAAAGCATAAAAAACACAACAGAGATGAATATAACAGAAAACAATAGTTCTAAAAATGATTCTATTTCTAAAAACTCAAAGAGCAGCAGTTCTAAAAATAATTTTGAAAAAGAGGAGAGCAACTACCCAAGAGATATTCATGGGTTGTTTGAACGTTTAGGAATTTTATAATAAATTAGTACCCCTCTACACTCACAGTTATTATAAATTTCTAAACGTTAAAAACCAACCTCTCCACAAAAGCTACTTTTAGCTTAATGTATTTTACGTAAACTATCCTTTGTAAAAATGAAAAGTTTCCTTTCATTTTATAAAAAAATCCGTACTTTTATTTTTTGGAATGCTACATTTTATAATTAATGTGTATTCATTTTAAAACTTAAACCCCCCATATGCCTATAAAAGTTTTATTTATTGATGATGATTCCTCTCAACAAAACGTAATTAAAAATATTTTAAGTGAAAATTTAGGTGTTAAATACCATATAATAGATAGTTTTGAATTACTTGAAACCGAATTAGCAACTAATAACTACACTCATATAGTTACACACCAAAAAATTAAAAGTACCTTTTTAAAAGATTATTCTAGCATTATAACAATACCTGTTCTAATTCTAGTTAATGAGAATTTTAATTTAAATGAAACTTCTGCTCAGGTAAGTCAACTACCTTTAAATTATTCAAATTTATTTTCATTTTTATGTGCCACACCAATTCTAGCATTTGAGACATTAGAAAAATATGCTATGGGTGACCCCGATTTTATAAATCAAGTTAAAGAACTTATTATTGAAGAGTTTGAAGACAATGTTAAAGAAATGCCCCAATTAATTGAAAACAAAGATTTAAAAGAAATTAAGAGTAAAACACATCAAATGGTTAGTAAATTTTCACTGTTAGAAATGAATGACACGTTTGAATTATCAAAAGAAATTGACCTAAACATACTTGATGACCCTGAAAAACAATTGCTAAATGTAAAAGATTTATTAATAGATGTTGAAATTGCATTAACACAATTAAAATAGATTTTTTATGAATTGTATAATAATTGATGATGATAGCTTTTACATAGAGTTTTTAAAAAACTATTGTAAAAAATTAAATATAGAGGTGAAAGCCGTTTATCAAAATTCGGTAGTAGCATTACAGGAGATTAATCAATTGTCTGATTGTGATGTGATGTTTTTAGATATTAATATGCCAGATATTTCTGGGTTTGATATTTTAAAAAACAAACCAAAAACGCAAGTAATTATATTATCAGCTGATGACACAAATGCAATCAAAGCATTTGATTACAATGTGGTAGATTATTTACAAAAACCTTTTGAGTTTGAGCGGTTTATGAGAGCAATAGCTAGAGTTAAAGAACGTTTAGCTCAAAAAACCATACCTGTAGAAACAGAGTCTCAACTTAAAACACAACAAAACCCCTCAAACAAAAAAGACACTAATATTATTTATGTAAATATTAATAAGAAATTAATAAAATTAAATATTGAGGAAATCTATGCTATTGAAGCAAAAGGAGATTATGTTTTAATAAAATTAGATGATAAAGACAACCTGATTGTTCATACAACGTTAAAAAGAATTAAAGAAAAACTACCACGTAACATTTTTACGCAAGTACATAGATCCTTTATTGTAAATCTTAAAAAAATTGTAGATATTGAAGAATCTACAATTGTAGTTAATAGAGATGTAATTCCTATAAGTAAAAGTAAAAGAGCTCCTTTAATGGATAAATTAGATATTCTGAATTAGTTACATTGAAATCACTCAACTTATTGCAACACCTAAATGCTGGGCTAGGTCTAATTTAGCCTAGCTATTCTTACCATTGTTTTATTATTCAGCAATAAATTAATACCTACTTTAAACATTTTGTTTTCTTTCATCCATTGATAAATTCCATTCATCGATAGTTAAACCGTTTACAACTATTAGTTGGGCAAACAACTACATCTGTGCCTTACATTTGTAGTGTAATTAAACAATAACTATTAAATTAAATATTATGACTAAAGTAAAACAATTCTTCGTAAAATTAAATGACTTTTTAACTGAACTAGGTGCAGGTGCTTCTTACGCAATGAGTAGATAATTTATTAAGCAATAACTATTAAATTGAATATTATGGCTAAAGCAAAACAATTCTTCGTAAAATTAAATGACTTTTTAACTGAACTAGGTGCAGGTGCTTCTTATGCAATGAGTAGATAAATTTAATTCACTTAATTACACTCAGTTTTTATTCTTAAGAACTAAACTACCTGTTACTTTTTAGTAACAACTTCAAAAACTAAAATAGTAGTTTATTATTTATTCCTTTGGCAATGTGAAATAAAATGTTGCTCCCTTATTAATTTTACTTTTCACCCAAATTTCTCCTTTATAATACGCAACAATTTTCTCAGCAATCGAAAGTCCAATACCGGCTGAATTTACTTTACTTGATAATTTATTAAATGCATTAAATATTTTATCGTGATAAACTTCTTCTATTCCAATTCCATTATCTTTAATAAAAAATTGCCAATTTAGTCCTTTATCTTTAACACCTATTACTATTTCACCACCTTCAGGTTTTGAATAATTTATTGCATTTTGAATTAAGTTTTGAAATAACAAACTCAATCTATGCGTATCACCATTAATTTTAGGAAGTTTATTTGCTATTGTTATTTTTAGAGTGTTTGGGGTTTCAAAACAACCAATCATTTTTTCTGCTAAATTATGTGTATCAACACTATAATTGCCTATTTCAATTTTATCAATTGTTGAATACTCTAAGATTCCATTAATTAAAGTATTTGCTTTTTCAACATTTGAAAGTATTAAATCTAACGTTTCGGTAGCTTTATTGTCTAATTTGTTTGCATAATCTTCTTTTACCCAATTTGTTAAAGTACAAATATTTACAAGTGGAGATTTTAATTGGTGAGAAACAATATTTGAGTAGTTATTTAGTTCTTCATGTTGCGTTTCTAATTTTTTCAATAACAACTTGTTTTCTGAAACTAATTTAGTTTGTATCTTTTCTTCTGAAGTATTTGTTGGTAGCTTTAATTGTTCTTCATAATTAGTATATGAACTATGAATAGCTTCTAAAAAAGGTTGTAATAATGAAATATCTTCAAAATCATTTAAACAGGTATTTATTTGATGTTGTAATAACTTGTTCATTGTTAAAAACTGTACTAATTATTTAATTCGCATAACAAGATAAAAAAACTATTGAAAGTTAGGCAGAAATAAGTTCACTTTCATTCCAATAAAATAAAGTTTTGGTGATTTTCGAAATGTAATCTTCGTATTTTAAAGGTTTTGTCATATAACCAGCTACCCCCATTTTGAAGCACTCTTTTTTATCTTTATAACTATCAGAAGTTGTTAAAATTATTATTGGAATATGTTTTAGTGAAGTGTTGTTTTTAATTATTTTCAAGAATTCTAAACCATTAACTTTTGGCAGATTAAGATCTAGTAAAATAATATCTGGTAATTGATCTTTTAACAATAGCAATTGTAGTGCCTCCTCTCCATTATTAGCTTCTTTAATATCACATTTAATACTTAATGAAGCAACAGTTTTATTAAATTTCATTATTTCTATTTGGTCATCTTCAACCAATAATATGGAAAGTGGTTTTGTCATGTAGTCAATTTTTTATTATCCATTATAAAAATCTTAAAATAAGAAAGAAAAACAAAGTAATATCGTTTAGCTTGAAGTTACTATCGATGAATAGTGAATACGTATCGGTAAATGAATTTAAAAAGGATGTTGTTATCAACTTGATTATAAATTAACACTCTTTACTCATTAATAAATGGCGTTAAAATTTCAGTCCAAAGTTGATATCCTTTTTTTGTCATATGAAGTCCGTCTTCAACAAACCATTTTTCAAGAGGTTTTCCTTGCGTGCCAATCATAGGAGAAAAAATATCTACAAAAAAACCATTCTGTTTTGTATTTAAGTATTCATTAATCATGGTGTTTGCTTTTTTCATTTCTAATACTTTTTCCCATCTATTTAAACTGGGTTTAATTGCGATATAGTAAATTTTAGTATTGGGTAATTTTGCTTTTATCATTCCATATAAAGTACAAAAATCACCAAAAACAATTTCTGCCGATTTTCCTTCTTGCACATCATTATCTCCAGAGTAGATAACTATTTTTTTAGGGTGATATTTTAAAATAACTTGATCAAAATTTTCAATTAAATCTATAATTTGAGACCCTCCAAAACCTCTATTTAAAATAGTTGGGTTTTTAAAATCTTTCGCTGGATTTATCCAAAATTTTATTGAGGAACTCCCTGTAAATAGAATACCCCCTTGCAATGGAATTTCCATGTTCAAAATATCAAAAGCATCAATTTCACTTTGCCATATTTTTTGATATTCTTGAGCAAAAGAATTTATTGAAATAAATAGAATTAGAGAGGTTAACTTTATTAATTTTTTCATAATTTTCTATTTTTAGAAATTCTTGTAAATATAATCAAGGAAAAGTTACTATAATATTTTCACTACCTTAAAAAATTGATTAACTCCGAAGTTATCATTTTCCGTTAACAAAATACAGAGTTAGCAGTAGTATTTATTTGTAAAAAACATCACAACTAAGTAGTGTTCAAATTTTTCATTCATAGCTAACAATTTAAGATTCTTAATAGAAGAAAAAAGGTTGAGAATGGCACAATAATTGAATTAAAGCACAAAATAATTATAGGAGTTAAGAATTCTATTGTAACAACACGATTTATATATCGTCATATAAGTTCTAAATCATAAAAAAGTAAAAATTACATGAAAATTTTAATAGTAGGGGCAAGTGGTGCCACCGGAAAACGATTAGTAGAGCAACTTCTGAATCAAGGCCAAAATGTAAAGATAATTGTTAGGTCTCCTGAAAAATTACCGAAATCTTGGAAAAGCAAGAAAAATTTATCTATCATCTCAGCAAGCATCTTAGAACTTAATGACAATGAAATGAGAGAACATGTAAATGATTGTGATGCAATTGTTTCATGTCTGGGACACAATATGACTTGGAAAGGTATTTATGGGCAACCTAGAAAACTTGTGACTGATACGACTCAACGACTGTGTAAGGCTATAACAGTTAGCAATCCCAAAAAACCAATTAAATACATTTTAATGAATACTACTGGCAATAGAAATGGTGATGTAAATGAACCAATTTCATTTGGACAAAAATGTGTTATTGGATTACTTCGTTTGTTATTACCTCCACACGTAGATAATGAAAAAGCTGCTGATTATTTACGAACCAACATTGGTCAAAGTAATAGTTTCATTCAATGGGTTGCGGTTCGACCAGATAATTTAACTATTGAGGAAGAAGTAACTAAATATGAAATACATCCTTCGCCCATTAGAAGCGCAATTTTTGATGCAGGTAAAACCAGCCGTATCAATGTAGCTCATTTTATGACCAGTCTAATAAGTGATGAAAATGTATGGAATAAATGGAAAGGGCAAATGCCAGTAATTTATAATAAATTACCTCTAGAATAAATACAATAAAATTACCTTATGAAATACATAAAAATAGTCTTGAAAATTATTTTGAGTTTACTATTAATAATAACTATTACAATCGTAGTTCTACTAGTTGTTGATGTAAATAACACGTCATATCTCAACATTAAAAACAACCCTGAATTAGGTGAAAATTCATACCTGATAACCAATATCAATATTGTACCTATGTCAACCGACACAATATTAACCAATAAAACAATATTTGTAAAAAATGGAATTATTAAAAACATCGATGATTCAATTGTAATGGAAAGCATTGAAGTTATTGATGGTGAAAATAAATTTATATCGCCTGGTTTGATTGATATGCATACTCATGTATGGGATAAACAAGAGCTTGGATTATACCTTGCCAATGGAGTCACTGCTATTAGGAACTTATGGGGATATTCAATGCATTTGAGAATTAAAGAAAGGTTAGAAAACAATAAAATGATTGGTCCAATGTTTTTTACTTCAAGCCCTAAACTTACAAGTGGTCAAGATTATGGAGATGATAAAGTACAGGTTAATACTCCTGAAGAAGCTAAAAATTTAGTAATAGAATATAAAAAAAGAGGTTTTGATTTTATAAAAATTTATGCTGGTTTAAAAGAAGATTTGTTTCAAGCAATTATTGAGCAATCTAAAGAATCTGATATTTCCATTATAGCGCATCCAAGTCGTGAAATACCTTATCTAAACCAATTTCATCCTCAAATAGCAAGTATTGAACACTCTGAAGAAATTGTTCAACAAGCACTTAAATATCAACTGGACAGTTTGAAAATTGAACCAATAATCAAAAAATTTGTTAGTACCAATAAATCATTCTGCCCCACTTTAACAGGTTATTATAAAATTTTTGAAATGGTTGAAAGTGATGAAACCATTTTAAAGTCTAACACTGTTCATTATATAAATCCATTAATTCAAAAAGTAGATAGTAAAGCACAATACGATAGATGGGCTAGTGAAAAAGAATATAATAGTTCAATTACCAAAAATATATATAAGCAACATCAATTTCATTTGTACATATTGAAAAGAATGCATGAAGAAGGGGTTAATATTATTTGCGGAACAGATGCAGGAATAGGGATTACTGCCCCTGGATATTCTATTCATCAGGAACTTGCATTTTATCATGAAGCTGGAATGAGTAATTTTGAAGCCCTAAAAACCGCAACCATTAACCCAACTAAAACACACAAAGATTTTGAACAAATGGGTTCTATTGAGAATGGAAAATTAGCTAATTTTATAGTTACCACGAACAATCCACTTGAAAACTTGAGTGAATTAAGCAAACCAGAATGGGTAATGGTTAATGGTCGAAAAATAAATAAAAAAACATTAAACAAATTTACTGATAAAGCTCGTGATCGTAGTAATTTAATAGTAACAGCATTAAGATACGCTGAATATATGTTGCTTGAAAAATAAAAAATAATGCAAACAAAGAACTGATTTAAAAACAATAATTTTTAAAGAGTACCTCATAAGCTTTCATAGTTTGTGAGGTACTGCTTTTTATATTATTTACAGTAACAAGATAGTAACAGAATAAGTATTAAAAAAGAGTGAAAATACGATATTTTACACCTAAAATAATATTCTTTTGTTTAGAAATTAATGATTAAATAAATGCATCACAAAACTCCTCCAAAATATTAATTACGGTCTGGACGGGACTTTTATTTGATATACAGAGTATTGCATTTTACAAATTAATATTTGTACCGTATAATATTATTAATCTGTTTTAAAAGTCCATACTCGGGTTCTGTAGCATCTATGAATTTTTATCAATATTTACGATAAATTTAAGGGAACGATAAAAATTAGCATTCTGATATTCAGCTATTTACATTTTTTAAAGTTTGCTACAAAGATCTAAAAACACCCCTAATTATGACAGATGCGACAGAACCAATCTGGTTTGTCTTATGATGAGAAATTTGCTTCGAAATTAAACTAAAAAGACTTATTTTTTACCTCAGTTCTTTGTTTGCATTATTTTTTATCCGCAATATCCACTTCCATATGAGTAAATATTATTTGGTACCCATTTATTTTCTTTACCTAAAATCATTCTTGAACATTTTTCGCCCTTTTTTAATCCAATTTTCTCCAATGTTTTTATTCCATTTTGATTTTCAATAGGCAACAATGTTCTTTTTCCCTTAGTTGAATGTTTCAGTTTTATTAGTTCAATCCCTGCTTGCTTGTCTTTAGATAAAACTAATCCCCTTCCAAATTCAGGAAGATAAAACCCCAACAATTCATTGTCGTCATTGAAGTATCCAAATCCATTGTTATAAAATTTGTCAATCAAATGAGTCCTGTCCTCAGCATTTGTTTCAAAGTCTAATTTATAAACGCTTTCTAAATCTGATAATTTTAGTTTTCTGATTGAATTTGGAAAGTTGAAGTCATTGTCAAACTCAGAATCAAAGCTTTGATATTCTGTCAATTTTATAAATCCAAGTTTTTTATATACGGACTCTCCAAGTTTAGTCGCTATCAATAATTGCGTCTCACACCCTTTATTTTCTAAAAAATCAACAAGAAATTTTGTCATTTGATGACCTAATCCCTTTCCTCTGCAACTTTTGTCCACCATAATATTTCCAAGCCAACCAATTTTACCTTTTGAGAAAATGTTTCCTGTTCCCGCAATTTTATTGTCTTTAACTAGAATAAAGGCGTAAAAGAAGTCTTCGTCTATAAATTCTTTTAAAAAAGCTTCATAATCAAATTTCCATTCCGAAGGAGGAAGATTGTTCAAGCCTTCAATGTCTGATTCTTTTAACTCTCTTATCATATTAGTTCTGTCGTTTTTTGTATTGTACTGAAATAGGTTGACCTTTTTTGTTGATTTTACAAGTTTTCTTTAATAGCTTTTTTCCAAAAATAAATTCCAAAGACAAAAGTTACAATCGCAAACATAATTCCGTTTTCACCAAGCCAATGTCTGGCTCCTTCAATATTCGTTGTTAAAGGAGGGAGTATTTTCTGAATGTATACATTACTTACTGCGTGGAAAATTACGGCTGGCCATAAACTATTAGATTTAAACGTGTAATAAGTCATTATAAATGACATCGAAATTATTACAATAAAAAAAGTGGTCATTTCTAAAGCTATATTTTCCCCATAATATACGATTAATGGCCAATGCCAAGAAGCCCAAATAATTCCACTAAAAAGGGAAACACCAGTAAAAGAAAGAACCTTTTTTAATTCATAGATAAAAAATCCTCGCCAACCAATTTCTTCTCCTAAAGTAGTTGCCATTGCTCTTATAACTCCTACAGTTCCTAACAAGATAACAGCCACAATTATTGCAAATGTTGGATTTAATGTTCCTATTCCAACCAATCCGAGTTCTTTAGCCCAATCTAAAATTATTTCTTCATTGGGTAAACCTCCTAATCCAAAAAGCCAGATTAGTATATAGGTAATTACGGCATATATGGCAGGAATGAAATAAGACGATCGAATATATTTCCAATTTCCCCAGTTCCAATTTAGAGAAGAAATAGACCGTCCTTTCAATTTTAACGTGATTATTGCGGCTACTGCTGGACTCCACATTAGACCTCCTATATAAATTCGTGAAGGGTATAAATTAACTATTGCATAATGAAATACAGCGCTAATAACTGTGACAATTGCCAAGAAAATAAAAATTGTTTTCCAAGCTTCTTTACGTTCGGATGTTTTTTTTAACATTAAGGTCTTTTTTCGTTTGATTAAAGAATGACGAAAGGATGGACATTTTGTTACATTTCGCCTAATGGTTTGTGTATGATTATGCGTGGTTAAGCAACTAATTTAGTAAATAAAAACCTAAAAGAAAATCCGCGAGGATTTTCGTAAGTAGGCTCGTACCAAGCAATTAATTTTATACGGTGTTAGCACTTGTTTTATTTCTTTTTACGAATTTAATTCCAAGTATGATTAACATTACTATCAAGACAATGAAAAAAACACTTGTCGAAATACTTTTTATTAAAGAAAAGGAACTAGTTGTTTTTACAGCAACCTCTGTCAATTCAGGATAGTTTTTCAACATTACGATAATTCCAAAATTTTCCAAATAATCTGCTATCCCCGCAATTATCGGTATGAGACATAGATAAATAAATGAGGTGTTGAGCTTGTTTAATTTTTTTAAGAAATATCCCAAAAGTAAACAGTAAGAAAGTCCGAAAAGTAATGGGTAAATCATATCCACAGGTATTTGACTAGTTAGATAAGTCTCACGTCCATTTTCTCCAAGAGAACTGAATAATTCACTTACATAATTCAAATCATATCCAGCAGGCATCATATCCAATAATTTCATTCCGTTAGAGAATTCCATTGTTTTAGGAATTGTAACAGTCAGCATAAAGAGGTAAACAACATTGGTCAAGATAAAAAGTCCTAAAACCTTTTTTCCTGAAATATTCTTTTCTATAAATTTAGTCAATCGTTTCATTTTTTTTCTCAAATGTCTAGTCCTAAAATACGGCTAGAGGTTAAAATTGATTTACGCTGTTAATTTATATACCATATTCGGAATTTTCGAAAGGGAATTCCGCCGCAATGAACTATAGCTATTGTTAGCCACTGTTATTGTTTTTTTGCATACTTTAGAAGTGTTCGGTATATATCTCTTACTTCTATCATGCCGTTTTCAGTATCAGATGTATTTACAAATACAATAATACCGATTCCATTTTCCTTTAAAAAATAAGCGTGAGCTAACAAGCCTAAATCGCTTCCGCTATGACCAATTTTTTCAGAATCCACAGTCCAAAAAACACCTTTTCTAAAATCAGAAGAAACAGGGTCTTTCATCATTTCTTTATAACTATTAGTAGTTAATAAAATACCCTCACCTTCATACCCTCGAATCATAGTACTTAAAAACTTACCATAGTCGATTATGGTTGACATTAAATTACCATCAGGATAAGTTATTAAATCGCCATCTGGCATTGGATACCCATACCAGTAAAGTATTGAGGTGTTTTTTGGTTCGTAATTTTTGCCTCTCCAACCTGTATTATTCATCTGCAACGGGATTAATATTTGTTCTTTTACAAACTCGGCATAATTTTCACCTGTTGTTTGTTCAATGATGAAGGCTGCAATATTTGCCCCCATATTACTGTATTTATAGGTGCTTCCTGGGTGCTTCCTGGAGAAGTTTTGTTCTTTGTTATACCAAATTTGGTCTTCTACATATTGCTTTTTAATAAATTCACCTAGCGGCATCATTTCATTTTCATTGAATAATTTAACCCATGTTTTTACTTCTGTCTTTAAATCTTTATCGGTAAAATCGTTATAAAAAGGAGGTATTTTATTTTTAAATATATACGTTCTGTCATAAGTATCGCCATCAAGAATACTTGAGGTGTGGTTAGCGAGTTGTTGTATGGTAATGCTTTCGTTAGGATAATTGGGATTGTAAATTTTAAAAGGTAAATAGTCATTAATATTGTCATTCATATGCAATTTCTCCATTTCTTGTGCTTTCATTAATGCAACAGCAAGCAATGTTTTAGAAATAGAAGCAATGGGTTGCTCCGTATGGACGGTGTAAGGTATTTTAGTTTCTTTATCAGCGAAACCAAAGCCTTTTGAATACACAATACTGTCTTTATTTACAATGGCTACACCGAAACCAACCAGACTGCTATTATTACTCAACTCTGTTAACTCTATAGTAATTGAATCTTTAACGCTTTGCGCTCTAATTGATGTGCTTACAGCCAGAATTATGACTAGGGTAAAAATATTTTTCATTAAGATGGGCTTTTTTGTTTAAAAAAGACGAATAGAAGCTTCTTTTGTTACAATTTTTTAATGGTGCTAACGGTTTGTATATGAAGCGTTGGGCATTTAAAATTACTTCATTTTCGGTTTATTACTTACTTTGTTTAGATGCTCTAACTTTGATTTAATCACTTATTGCCCAATGATTTATATACTTTTTTCTAAGCTGTATTTTATGTTTCATTCAGTAAGTATTTTTAGTTTGTATTAGTATTTTCAATAAAGTTTTTTACTTAATTTCATAACTTATACGATGATAAAATTTAATTAAAGTCGTAATCTGATTTTAAAAGTGAGTACATAATTGAATTTTCAAATTCATTCTTGTTTTTATAGTGTCCTCTTAATATTCCCTCTTGTTTGAAACCATTTTTAGTTACTATTCTTATTGAATTCTCATTCATTGGATCAATTAATGCTTCTATTCTATTTAAATTCATTTCTTGAAATCCATAATTTATAACTTTCTTTATTGCCTCACTCATATATCCTTGATTCTGATATTGTTTATGAATTTCATATCCTATTTCACTTCTTTCATGATTTTTTATCCAATTATG
>Ga0190303_1000474_pt1 | contig 16680 bp, 12 predicted proteins | sample 48700701_MG_FD_161672 | JGI IMG/M metagenome (GOLD analysis project Ga0190303, IMG submission 161672) | Hydrothermal vent sediment bacterial communities from Southern Trench, Guaymas Basin, Mexico - 4870-07-0-1_MG | ecosystem: Environmental > Aquatic > Marine > Hydrothermal vents > Sediment ...
AAAAAGTACACGAACACAATGCAAAAATTTGGGTATTTACATCTAATAATTTAGAAGAAATAACTAAAATTAAAAACAATAATGTTGATGGTGTAGAATCTGATATTGCAACTTCAGCAATGAAAGCTATTTGTAACAATAAACAACTAAATATTAGCGCTATAAGTGCTACCACTGGAAATTGGACTTTTAATAAACAAAACCTTCAAAGCACAGGTGTTGGAAGCCAATTAAGACCTTTGAATTATTCTAAAACAGCTCTTATTCAACCTGTAACTTTTGGTACTACAACATCATTTGGCATAAAAGCTATAAAAGGTTTTGAGGCTGATATTATTAAAGTTCCTGCATTCAACCCACAAAATGGATTGTTTGTTTTTACCAATTTCACACCTGGAATTTATGAAGATTTACACTATAATTATTCGTTGATTTTGGATATTTACATTCCAAAAACAAGTGAAGGAGGTTATATTAGCCTATTACAAACAAATCCTGAAAACACAAATGATGCTGACTTTTTTATCAGTCCGAAAGGCCTTGGAGTTAGTAATGTTTACCACAAGTATTTACAACCTGAAACTTGGCAAAGAATTGCAATAGTAGTTTCAAAAACTGCCATAAAAAAATATGTGAATGGGTATTATGTTGGAGAAAATAAAATTTCTGGAGGTAGATGGTCTGTTTACAATGTGTTTTCTGGCGGTCAAAATCAAGGATTTCACCTTTTTGCAGATAATGATAATGAAACTGCTGAATTGTTTGTTAGTGCAATTCAATTACGTAATTATAGTATGAGTACTGCAGAGATTTCTAAATTAAGTACAGCCAACGCAAACGGGATACCAATTAGTAATTCTGGAATTTACAACTTAAAATTTGAGGGCGAATTAAAAGAGAGCATTGTAAATTGGGACAGTAAAGAAATTTATGTAACATTTCCTAAAAATAAAGATATTTCAAGTGTAAAAATTTCGTTTGAAATACCATACGGAGCAACTAGTTCAGTAAAAGAAGATGGAATCTTAAACTTAAAACAATCCAATACTATTTTAATAATAGCACAAGACGTTGTTTCAAAAACTAATTGGACAGTAGTTCCATTATTTAAATAACTACTTTTCAAAAAATAAAATCACTTCAACCTAAATTATCTTTCAAGTTATTTGTTTTTCAAACAAATCCTATTCAGTATCTTTGCCGACTATGCAATTTGAATTAAAAACTAAAGACGCTCAAAGCAAAGCAAGAGCAGGTGTTATAACTACTGATCACGGAGAAATAGAAACACCAATTTTTATGCCTGTTGGCACTGTTGGAACTGTAAAAGGTGTCCATCAAACTGAATTAAAAAACGAAATTAATCCTGATATTATTTTAGGAAATACATACCATTTATACTTACGTCCCAAAACAAAAATTTTAGAACAAGCTGGTGGTTTGCATAAATTTATGAATTGGAATAGAAATATATTGACCGATAGTGGTGGGTACCAAGTATATTCACTCTCTGGAACAAGAAAAATTAAAGAAGAAGGTGTGAAATTTAAAAGTCATATTGATGGATCTTATCATACATTTACACCTGAAAATGTAATGGAAATTCAACGCATAATTGGAGCCGATATTATTATGGCTTTTGATGAATGTACTCCTTATCCTTGTGATTATAGTTACGCAAAACGCTCTATGCATATGACGCACCGTTGGTTAAAACGTTGCATTACCCATTTAGATAAAACACCCTTAAAATACGATTATAATCAAGCATTTTTCCCAATTGTACAAGGAAGTACTTATAAAGATTTAAGAAAACAATCCGCTGAATTCATTGCTTCGGTTGGAGCTGAAGGAAATGCTATTGGAGGCTTATCAGTAGGTGAACCTGCTGAAGAAATGTATGAAATGACTGAAATTGTTACTGCAATTCTTCCAGAAGATAAACCACGATATTTAATGGGCGTTGGTACACCAATTAATATTTTAGAAAATATTGCATTAGGAATAGATATGTTTGACTGTGTAATGCCTACACGTAACGCCCGAAACGGAATGTTATTTACAGCTCACGGAACCATAAATATTAAAAATAAAAAGTGGGAAAATGATTTTTCAGCTATTGATGATATGGGAATTACATTTGTAGATACTATGTATTCAAAAGCATATTTGCGTCATTTATTTGCCGCAAAAGAATTGTTAGGAAAACAAATAGCTTCCATCCATAATTTAGGGTTTTATTTATGGTTGACTCGTGAAGCAAGAAAGCATATATTAGCGGGAGATTTTACTGAATGGAAAAACCGAATGGTAAAACAACTAGACAAGAGGCTTTAATAAAAATGTAAGTAATTGAGAATACTTGATAAATACATATTAAAAAAATACTTAAGCTCATTCATTCTTGTATTGTGCTTATTATTACCAATTGCTATAGCTATTGATGTATCAGAAAAAATTGATAAATTTTTAAGACATTCAGATTTGTCAGTTGGTGAAATAATTAATGATTACTATGTTAATTTTATTGTAATCTTTGGTAATACTTTTATGCCATTGGCATTATTTATTTCAGTGATATTTTTTACTTCAAAATTAGCTGGGAATACTGAAATTATTGCAATTCATTCGGCTAAAATATCTTTTACACGGTTTTTAAGACCGTATTTTATAGGCGCTACAATTATTACTGTTTTTGCATTATTTATGAATCATTTTATTGTACCTCAAAGTAATAAAACGTTTGAGGAGTTTAAAAGAAGTTATCTAAAAAAGAAAAAAATAAACGATAATTATTTAACAAATATCAACCTACAATTAGGTCCTAATGATTATATTTTTTTAAAAAATTACAGAGTCACAACAAATGTTGGATATAATTTTTCTTATGAAAAATTTGAAGGAAATAAACTAAGGTATAAATTGTTTGCCGATAACATTCGCTGGAAAGTAAAAGACAGTACTTTCACATTAATTAATTACAGGGAAAGAATTATTTTAAATGATAGAGATAGTATTATTTCAGGCTCAAAATTAGACACTACATTTACATTTACACCTAAAGATTTAATAAATGTAGATTATCTTGCTAAAGAAATGACATCATTTAAATTAAACGATTTTATCAATCAATCTAGAGAACGTGGTGTTAGCAATTTAAACACCTATTTAGTAGAATTACATAAAAGAACAAGTTTACCAATATCATCTTACATACTAACTTTAATTGCTGTTGCACTTGCTGCAAGAAAAAAACGAGGAGGCATGGGAGTTAACCTTTCAATTGGTATCTCTTTAATGTTTGTTTATGTATTTTTCTTGAAAATTGCTGAAGTTTTAGGAGCTGGTGCAGATACAAATTCTTTTATAATGGTTTGGTCACCTAATATTATTTTTGGTGCATTAGCCATCTATTTATACTTTAGAAATGCCAAAAACTAGGTTAAATAATTATTTCCTACTTCATTTCCTTGTTTTTATTTGGGGTTTTACAGCCATTTTAGGTGCTTTAATTAGTATAAATGCAATTCCTTTAGTGTGGTATAGAATGTTTTTTGCAGTACTATTTGTCTTCATTTATTTCCTAGTTAAAAGAAAATCTTTAAAAGCATCGCCCAAAGCACTACTAAAGTTTATCCTAACTGGTGTAATTATAGCTTTACATTGGATTGCTTTTTTCTCAGCAATAAAAGTAGCCAACGTTTCAATAGCATTAGTTGCTATGAGCACAGGCGCATTATTTACATCACTAATTGAACCGCTATTTTTTAAAAGAAAACTTATTATATTAGAATTATTTTTTGGCTTTATTGTTATCGCAGGTTTGTCTTTAATTTTTAATGTTGAAAGTGAATATACACTAGGAATTATTTATGCACTAATTGCCTCATTTTTATCGGCATTATTTACAGTGTTAAATGGTTTATATGTTAAAAAATATGATGCAGAAGTTATTTCATTTTATCAATTACTTTTTGGTGTATTATTTATTAGCATTTTTGTTTTAGCAACTTCAGGTTTTTCAATTGAAGAGTTTACTTTAAACACTTCTGATATCTTTTATTTGTTACTACTAAGTAGCGTTTGTACAGCATATGCATTTGTAGTCTCCGTAAAAATAATGAAGTATTTAACACCTTATACCGTAATGCTTACCATTAATCTAGAACCTGTTTATGGTATTATTTTAGCAGTACTTATTTTTGGTGAAAGTGAAAAAATGAGTCCGCAATTTTATATCGGTGCTTTAGTGATACTTCTTACAGTTATTGTAAACGGAATTATAAAAAATAAAAAAAGCACATAAATTAACTTTCAAAAAAGAGAAGTTAGTATATTTGTAAATTACATCCAAACTAAAAAATATGGAATATTTAGATTTTGAATTACCTATTAAAGAACTAGAAGAACAACTTAGTAAATGTGAAGTAATTGGTAAAGATAGCGATGTTGATGTAAGTGAAACCTGCAAAAACATTCAAACTAAATTACAAAAAACAAAAAAAGATATTTATAAAAACCTAAGTGCTTGGCAAAGAGTACAACTTTCTCGTCATCCAAATAGACCTTATACGCTTGATCATATTAATGCTTTAACTGGTGATTCTTTTATGGAATTACACGGTGACAGAACTGTAAAAGATGACAAAGCAATGGTTGGTGGTTTAGGTAAAATTGGAGATCAATCATTTATGTTTATTGGGCAACAAAAAGGATACAATACAAAAACTCGCCAATATAGAAATTTTGGAATGTCTAATCCTGAAGGCTATAGAAAAGCATTACGTTTAATGAAAATGGCTGAAAAATTTGGAATTCCTGTAGTAACTTTATTAGACACACCAGGTGCATATCCAGGTTTAGAAGCTGAAGAAAGAGGGCAAGGTGAAGCAATTGCTCGTAATATTTTAGAAATGACCCGTTTAAAAACACCTATTATTACCATTGTTATTGGTGAAGGTGCTTCAGGTGGCGCTTTAGGAATTGGTGTTGGAGATAAAGTATATATGATGGAAAATACTTGGTACACTGTGATTTCTCCAGAATCTTGCTCATCTATTTTATGGAGAAGCTGGGAACATAAAGAAGAAGCTGCTGAAGCTTTAAAGCTGACTGCAGAAGACATGAAAAAACAAAAATTAATTGATGGCATTATTAAAGAACCTTTAGGTGGAGCACATTACGATCGTGAAACGGCATTTAAGGCTGTTGAAAAAACAATCTTAAAAGCTTACGATGATTTAAAAGATTTGACACCAAAAGAATTGGTAAAACAACGAATGGATAAATACGCTAATATGGGCGTTTACAAAGGATAAAATTTAATAAAAACCTCTCACTTCGAGAGGTTTTTTTTATTAATTTTACTACTATGTACATTCTTTCTTCAAAACAAATTACTAAAGCCGATAAAGCAACCATTAAAAATAAGGGTATAACTTCTCTAGATCTAATGGAACAAGCTGCTACGCTTTGCTTTCAATGGTTACACAGTCGTTTACAAGGACAACATATTAAAATTCATGTTTTTTGTGGTATTGGAAATAATGGTGGAGATGGTTTAGTAATTGCTCTACATTTATTTCAACATGGATATGATGTAAATTGTTATATTGTTAATTTTAGCGATAAACGTACTGATGAATTTTTATCAAATTACGATCGTTTAAAAGAAATTGGAGAATGGCCAACCGTAATAAATAGTGAAAATGATTTTCCGAAAGTTGAATTTGAAGATATTGTTATTGACGCCATTTTTGGAAATGGTTTAACAAGAAAACCTGAAGGATTTTCTAAAAAATTAATCCACTATATTAACAGTACAAAAGTTTTTACACTTGCCATTGATCTTCCCTCTGGTTTATTTAGTGATAAAACTGTTACTCATAAAGATTCCGTTTTAAGAGCTGGACATACACTTACTTTTCAAACACCAAAATTAGCATTTTTACTTCCTGAGAATAAAGAATATATTAATACTTGGGAAGTGTTGGATATTGGCTTAGATGAAGACTATATTACTAGCTTAGAGCCAACAACACATTATATTACCAAAAGTGATATTATACCTTTATACAAACCTCGGAATAAGTGGTCGCATAAAGGAACTTTTGGGCATTCACTTATAATTGGTGGAAGTTTTGGAAAAATTGGGGCAGTTACTTTAGCAACAAAAGCGGCTCTAAAAATTGGAAGTGGCTTAGTTACAGCATACATACCCAAATGTGGTTACACCATTTTGCAAATTTCGGTACCAGAAGCTATGGTTGAAGTTGATGATGAAAAAGTTTTAACATATTATAATTTCAAAACAAAACCAACGGTAATTGGAATTGGTCCTGGAATGGGAATCTCAGAAAAAACAGCTGTAGGATTTGAAAAATTCATCAAAGAAAATAAACTCCCATTAATTATTGATGCCGATGGTCTAAATATATTGGCGGAAAATAAAACATTATTAAAGTATTTACCAAACAACACCATTTTAACACCTCACCCAAAAGAATTAGAACGATTAATCGGCAATTGGAATAATGATTATGATAAGCTTCAAAAAACGGTACAACTCTCTAAAGAGCATAATATAATTATCATAATTAAAGGAACTCATACGGTTACTGTTGATGGTAAAAATATGTATTTTAACTCAACAGGAAATCCAGCATTAGCCACTGCTGGAAGTGGCGACGTACTAACTGGATTAATAACAGGGCTTTTAGCTCAAGGTTATGAGCCTAAAAATGCTGCAATTTTTGGAGTTTACCTACATGGAAAAACTGCTGATATTGCTATTCAGGAAACGAGTTATGAAACTTTTACCGCTTCATCAATCTTAGAATATTTATCAAATGCTATTTTAGATTTATTCAATCAAGAAAAAATTGAAGAGGAACCTGCAGAATCTTCTTCTGAAGAATAATATTTTGGAACATCTAAACATAAAAAAAGCGCTGTTGAAACAGCGCTTTTTTTATGTTTAATAATTTTATATTCCTAATTCAGAAAATAATTCTCTTAATTTTGGATTTGAAGGTCTCTCTGCATCGGCATCAACAATATTACCTTCTGGATCTAATAAAATAAATCTTGGAATAGAATTAATACCATACTCGGCAATAAATTCAGATTCAAAATTATTGTCAGCAAATAGCTGAACACCACTTAATCCTTCATCTTTTATCATTTGAACCCAAGTTTCATGAGCTGCTTGTTTATCTACAGAAATACTTACAAACTCAATGTTTTTACCATGAAAGTCTTTTTCTAACTCTTTTAAATATGGAATTTCTTTTTTACAAGGCGCACACCAAGTTGCCCAAACATCTATATAAACATATTTTCCTTTTAAATCAGACAATGAAGTTGTTCCTCCATTGCTATTTTCATAATTTGTAAAAGTTGGTGATATTTTTCCTTTTGAAAAACGCACCATATTTTCATGCATTTTTTCATAATTAGAAGCTATATAACCAAAAAACATTTCATCATTTCTAGTATCCATTTTATCAATTACTGAATCAAGATTAATTGCCTTGTCTTTAAAACCTTTTAACATTGATTTAGCTTCCGTAATTTTCACTTCATATGCTTCTTTATCTAATTTGAAATATGTTTTAGGGTTGGCATAATCACTCATATAAAAAGAACGCTTATCTTCCATAAAGTTATTTGTTACAGCACCGTTTCCTGTAAAAAAAATCCCTTCTGAAAACTTTTCTCCTTTAAATTTTAAATTTAAATCGTACCCCTTTTTCAAATACAACGTAATTCTATCATTTCCATTCACAATTGCATGAACTCCATCCGTTATTTTTAATGTATCTGAAAATTCTCCATTACTATCAACAGTAATTTCTTTAGAAAACCCTCTTCCTTCTATTGTTATTTTATCTGTGCTTGCAATTTTAAGAGTTCCATTTAATGTTACATAATCTTTCACCTCATTATTACAAGATGCAATTAACAGGGCTGCAAAAAGCCAAATTATTTTTTTCATTCTTCGTGTTAGTTATTATTAAATATTTAATTCATTAAACAGGTCAATCAATTTTGAATCAGATGGTCTTGGAGCATTTGAATTTACAATAACTCCGTTTGGATCAATTAATATAAAACGTGGGATTCCTTTAATTAAATAGCCTGTTACAAACTCTGAATCCCAATCTTTATCTGAAAATAATTGGATTCCTTTTAACTCTTTTTCAGTCACCATTTTCACCCATTTTTCATGATCCTTTGCTTTATCAACAGAAATACTCACAAATTCAATATCTTTTCCATGATACTTACTCTCCACTTCTTTTAAAAATGGAATTTCAGCTTTACAAGGTCCACACCAGGTTGCCCAAACATCTACATACACATATTTACCTTTTAAATCATCTAATGAAGTTGTTCCTCCTAAAAAATTCTCATAGTCTACAAACTTAGGAGATGGTTGCCCTTTATATACTGTTTTTAGTTTGTTATAGCTTTCGGTAATTACTACATTATTAGCTTCATTTGTAGAGTTAGCCATAAAAGTTGCGTAAAACGTTTCTAAATCTTCCGTATAAGTAACTGCATATTTAGCATTATCAAACAACAAACTATTTTTAATTGTTTCATTTGTAATTGAACTAACTGTTTTCAAAAAAGCAATATCTTCAGCAATTGAGTCTTTCTCAACCATACTTGAAGCTTCACTGAAAAAATGAGATGTTACCATTTTCTTATAGCCTTCAGAAAATAAAAAATCTTCCTCATTTACATAATCTAATCCTTCTAAGTCGGTTAAAAAACCTTCAGAAACTTTAAACTCGGGCATTTTTGCATAATGCGCATGATATCTTTCGTAAATACTAATTTGACATAAATAAGAATATTTTATGTTTCTTAACTCTTTTGCTTTAAACTCTTCTGAAACGCCTTCAGAAGCTGCTAGTATTTCTTTAGAAACTTCTTTAATTTCTTCAAACAATTGTTTGTAAGGTGCTTCTTCAAGAACATAAACATCACTTCCCTTTTTTAATTCTTTTTCTTTACTGCCAACTTTGAATAAATAATTGCTTATCTCAGCACCTTCACCTGTAATTGATAATGTTTTCTCAAAATCTTCAGCATTATAATTTATGTTTATTTTATTTCCGGTATCTAAATATACTTTAGTCATATTTTTACCATCATAAAGAACATAAGCTTTTGTATTAAGTGTTAATGTATCAACAAAAGTACCATCTTCAGCAACATTAATAACTTTTTTTACAGATCTATCTGCACTATTAATTGATAATTCACCAACAATTTTATTCGTGATTTTTCCAGAAATAATTGCGTAATCTACAGGCACTTCATTTTTACAAGAAATTACAGCAATAGCCGCAATAAAAATCCATATTTTATTCATATTAATTACTTAATTTGTTAATAATTTATCAAAGATAAAATTTATTATCTTAGAAACTGAGTATACTATTAATTTAACAAAAAATTTGCATATATCCATAGGATAACTGAATTTTGAAGTACATAAAAACACACAATGAGCAACATACATTATATAGATTCTAAACAATTAGATTTTGAGATTTTAAATGATCTTATGTATACTGAGAAAAAGTTGGAACTTTCTGATTCAGCTATAGAAAAAATCAATAAATGTAGAGTTTATTTAGATGAAAAAATAAATAAAGACTCTGCTCCTATTTATGGGATAAACACTGGATTTGGCTCATTATGTAATGTAAAAATAAACAAAGAAAATTTACAGCTACTACAAGAAAACCTAGTTATGAGCCACGCTTGTGGAACAGGTGAGGAAGTGCCAAAAAACATTATAAAACTAATGTTATTTCTTAAAATTCAATCTCTTAGTTATGGTCATTCTGGAGTACAATTAAATACTGTTAAGCGATTAATTGATTTTTACAACCATAATATTATACCTGTAGTTTATACACAAGGATCGTTAGGTGCTTCAGGGGATTTAGCTCCTTTAGCACATTTATCTTTACCTCTAATTGGCGAAGGTGAAGTGTATTTAAACAATGAAAAAATTACTGGGGAAGCACTTTTAAAGAAGTTTAATTGGGAGAAAATTAAACTAAAGTCTAAAGAAGGATTAGCACTCTTAAACGGAACACAGTTCATGAATGCTTACGGCGTTCATTTAATTTTAAAATCATATAAATTATCTTATTTAGCAGATTTAATTGGTTCTCTTTCACTAGAAGCATTCGATGGTAGAATATCTCCTTTTAACGAATTAATTCATTTTATTAGACCTCACAATGGCCAAATAAAAACCGCAAAACGTATTAGAGAGTTTTTAGAAGATAGCCAACTTATTAATCAGGAAAAAGAGCATGTACAAGATCCCTATTCATTTAGATGTATGCCACAAGTACACGGTGCAAGTAAAGATGCGCTAGATTATTGTAAAAAAACGTTTTTAACTGAAGTTAATTCAGTAACAGATAATCCTAATATTTTTATTGAATCCGATGAAATTATTTCAGGAGGAAATTTTCACGGACAACCTTTAGCTTTGGCATTTGACTTTTTAGGTATTGCTATGGCAGAATTAGGAAGTATTTCAGAAAGAAGAACTTTTCAACTAGTTTCTGGTCTTCGTAGTTTACCACCATTTTTGGTTAAAAACCCAGGGTTAAATAGTGGCTTTATGATTCCACAGTATACAGCAGCAAGTATTGTTAGTCAAAACAAACAACTAGCAACACCTGCGTCAATTGATTCAATTGTATCTAGCAACGGACAAGAAGATCACGTGAGTATGGGGGCTAATGGAGCAACTAAAGCTAAAAAAATAGTTGATAATATTGAAACAATTTTAGCTATAGAACTTCTAAATGCATCGCAAGCATTACATTTTAGATTACCTACCAAAACATCTCACTTTTTAGAATCGTTTTTACAACTATACAGAAGTGAAGTTCCTTTCATTGAAAATGACACTGTTTTAAGTTCTGAAATTAAAAAAACAATTTCATTCTTACAAAGCTTAACAATAGACACCGAAGAATTATTTTAAAAATTATAGCATAAAAAAAGCGATAGGTTTGCCTATCGCTCTTAATTCAAATAATTTTATAATGTGTGTTTCCTCTATTCTTATATACTAAATCTTCTTTTACTGTTCCAAGTTATACTTTTTGTGCTTCTGAAATCAATCATAGGAAGCTTTCTTTTACTGTCCTGATTTTTTACTTTTTTGTTTACTTTCATAACGAAATATTTTAGTTATTATTTCTGGTACAAAAATACAACATTTTTAATAGCTACACCAAACAATAATTAGTTATTTAATAATTTTTTAACATTTCAACCTATATAGAATGTATTATTCGTAATTAATAGACATATAACTGAACTATATCTAGTAACAACTGTTAATTGAAATTATATCTCTTCTAACAAATCCTTTATATTTGATCTGTTTTTATAGTCTGGATCATAGTGTACATAGCTTATTTTATGGTTGGTATCAATTAAATAAGTTGCAGGTACTGGAAGCACATTATTTTCATTATAATCTCTCACTTTTTTTAAAGTAAATTCAAAATAATTTGGAACATTTTCTTTATTTACATTAAATGCTACTTTATAATCGTTCATAATTTTATTATCAACATCATGAATAATTGAAAAAGTTGATTTAAACTTTTTAGTTGTTTGTTTAACTTTCTCAGCTTTTTCAGGAGTTACAACAATTACATACACCCCTTTTTTTGTAAATTCTTCTAAATTATCTTGTAAACTTACTAAATGTTTTTTACAATAAGGGCACCAGTTGCCTCGATAAAATAATAGAAGTATTTTTTTGTCTTTTAATATTTCACTTGAATTAATAACAGTATTAAATTGATCTACACCCTTTATCACTGGTGAACTTTCTCCAATTTTTAAATGATCACTATTTATTTGTGAAACTGCTTTTGCAATAAATAGCAATTGAAAAAGTGTTATTAATACAATTCTCATATTCAGTGTTTTTAAGTTAGTAGTAAATTAAGTCGTTTTAAAATTTAAACAATTACAGAAATCTCAGTCTTTTGAAGTGTCTAAAGCTATTTTTCCAGAAAGTATTTCAAAATACATTTTAAAATCTGATTTTAAACTCCAAAGTGGATATTGAAATGTAGCTGGTTTATTTTTTTCAAAAAAGAAATGACCTGTCCAAGCAAAACCATAACCACTAATTGGTATAAAAATAAGCCAATAAGGGTTTAAATGAATAATTGATGTTAAAGCCAAAGCCAACACTATTGTTGTACCAATAACGTGTAATAATCTACATGTTTTATTACTGTGTTCTTTTAAATAAAATGGGTAAAACTCTTTATATGATTTTATTCTTTCTTCCATAAATACATTATTTAAATCCCTAATGTACAATAATTTATTTGCTAATAAATAGTATACTTAAAACCAAACATTACATTTCCTTTAGGCATTGGAACTAAGTTTGTTTCAGTGTACTCTGTATTAAAAATATTATTTCCAATTAAAGAAATCTCAACCTCCTCACTAATTTTAGCTACAATTTTAGCATCTACAATACTATAACTTTCATCATCAGTTCTTTCAATATATTTATATGAAATATGATGACTAAATGTTGATGTGAGTTTTGAAGTAAAACTTGATGTAAATTGATGCTTAATACTATTTAAGGAATATCTTGTATACTGTACATTGTTATCTTTAATGTCATCTTCAATAAAACTATAGCCAACTGTTAAATTTTGATTGCGATTAGCAATATTAAAATTATAGTTTATTTCAGTTTCAATTCCTTGGGTAATAACTTCACTAAAATTTCTGGTTTCCCATTTATCTTCTTCACTATCTTTTGTCCAATCAATTAAATTATCTGATTTTCTTTTAAATAAGGCTATATTTAATTTAATATTATTTGTAGTGTACTTTATTCCAAATTCTTCAGATAATGCTGATTCTGGTGCTAAATTAGGGTTTCCAAGTGTTGTTGGGCCAACATAAAACATATCTGTAAAAGTAGGAACCCTATATGTATACCCAATATTTCCATACAATTTAAACGTGTCTGAAATACGATATCCAATATCTAAACCAGGAAAAGCTTTCGTCTCAAAATCTGAATAATAGCTAATCGCAACACCCGGTGTTATATCTAAGGCTTCATTAAATAATTCAAAACGATGCTCTAAAAACCCAGTAATTGCAGTTCTATTGTGGTTATTTAAATTATTGCTCACTAAAAACATTCTAGATACATCAACACCAACTCCCGTTTTTCCTAAACTAGAATCAAAAACCACATTAGTTTCAGTTCCTAATTTATTTGAAATATGCATATTTCTATAATATGAAGGGTTATGGCGTAAAAATAAATACATATCCTGATTTCTTCTCCAATACAATCTAGGCTTAATGGTTACAGATTTATTGTTAAATGAAGTTGATAATGCAACTAAACTGGTTTGTGTTTCTTCGTATTGATCTTTATAAGTTGGACTCGCATAAAATCCGTTTGCACCAAATTTACGTTGGGTAAATGATGTTGTTAACTGGTAACTTTTATAAGTTGACTTCAAAAAAGTTGAAACATTTTCAAAATCTGTATTAAACCTATAACCATCAGATTTTTGGTAACTTACCGTTGCTAAAACACTACCATTCTCATTTTTTTGACTAAATGACACTCCTGCCTTTTTATTGTAATAAGAACCATAGTTTAAATTAACATTTAAAGAATTATTTACAATATTTTTTGTTACAATATTAATTGCACCAGTAAATGCATTTTGTCCATAAATACGCGCTGCTGGCCCTTTAAGAATTTCAATTCTTTCAATATTTACCAGATCAATTATTGCATTCATAGAATGATGTCCTGTTTGAATATCGTCCATTTTCACACCGTCAATTAACACCAATATTTGATCAAAGTTACCTCCTCTAATGTATAAATCTGATTGCATTCCATCAATTCCTCTACGCCTTACATCAATACCTACAATATTTTGTAATAAATCTGCCACGTTAGTTGCTGATGAATTTGTAATATCGTTTGCTGTTATTAAGTTAATTGTTCGTGAGGTTTTAGAAAAAGGTAATGAAATTCTATTTGAAGTAATTTCAACTTCTTTTAATTTAATTGTATCCTTTTGTGCATTTACTGATACACCAACAAATAATAGTATTATTAATAATTTTTGAGCTGTATTCATTTTATTTATAATCGTTATTAATAAGCTGCAAATCTATAAATAAGATTTAAGGTAGCTGTTTTTTAAACAAAAAAAAACCGAACTATTGTTCGGTTTTTTATACTATTTATGCTTCGCCAGTTGGTCCAAAATTCATTGGAATTGGTGGTTGTTCATAATCTTTTATTTCACCATGACTTTTCTCAAATCTTTTTACATTTTCAGCTAAGGCTTTTACCAATCGCTTTGCATGTTGAGGCGTTAAAATTATTCTAGATTTTACTTTAGCCTTTGGTTGCCCAGGCATTACACTAATAAAATCTACAATAAACTCTGAAACAGAATGATTAATAATTGCTAAGTTAGCATACGTGCCTTCAGCCATTTTATCATCTAATTCAACATTAATTTGACCTTCTTTTTTAGATTTTTGATCGCTCATAACTTATAAATTTGATTCCATTTCTTCTTTAGAACCTACTATCATATTATCGTAATCTCTCATACCTGTACCTGCTGGTATACGTTTACCAACAATTACATTTTCCTTTAAGCCTTCTAAGTAATCAATTTTACCACTTACAGCAGCTTCGTTTAATACTTTAGTAGTTTCCTGGAATGATGCTGCAGAAATAAACGACTTCGTTTGTAATGAAGCTCTTGTAATACCTTGCAAAATTTGTTCAGCCGTAGCTGGTCTTGCATCTCTTGCCTCAATTAAGTTTTTATCTTCTCTACGTAAAACTGAATTTTCATCACGTAATTGACGAGCACTAACAATTTGACCTTCTTTTAAACTTTCAGAATCTCCAGCAGTTTCAACTACTTTCATTCCGTAAATTTTATCATTCTCTTCAATAAAATCGTTTTTATGAATTAATTGATTTTCAAGGAATAATGTATCACCTGAATCAATAATTTTTACTTTACGCATCATTTGACGCACAACAACTTCAAAGTGTTTGTCATTAATTTTCACACCTTGTAAACGGTATACTTCTTGAATTTCATTCACTAAGTATTCTTGAACTTTACCAGGTCCTTCAATATTTAAAATATCATTAGGTGTAACAGCTCCTTCAGAAAGTGGCATACCCGCTTTAATAAAGTCATTTTCTTGAACTAAGATTTGATTAGAAAGTTTAATTAAATACTTTTTAATATCTCCTAATTTAGATTCAACAATAATTTCACGGTTACCTCTTTTAATTTTTCCGAAAGAAACAACTCCATCAATTTGAGAAACAACAGCTGGATTAGAAGGGTTACGTGCTTCAAATAATTCTGTTACACGTGGTAAACCTCCTGTAATATCTCCAGATCTACCTGACTTACGAGGAATTTTAACAATTACTTTACCTGTGGAAATTTTCTCACCATCTTCAACAATTAAATGTGCTCCCACTGGTAAGTTATAAGATCTAATAACATTTTCGCTATCATCCATTACTAATAATGTTGGAATAGTTTTTTTGTTTTTAGATTCAATAATAACTTTTTCTTGGAAACCTGTTTGCTCATCTATTTCAACAAGGAAATTTACACCAACTTCAATATTTTCGAACTTAATTGTACCTGCAAATTCTGAAACAATAACACCATTAAATGGATCCCACTTACAAACAACATCATCTTTTTTAAGTTTTTGGCCATTTTTAACAAAAATAAATGAACCGTAAGGAATATTATTTGTACTTAGTGTTAAACCAGTTTTATCGTCAATAATTTTAATTTCAGAAGTTCTTGAAATTACAGTATTAATTTCATTCCCATCAGCGTCTTCACCTTTAACTGTTCTTAAATCTTCAATTACTGCCTTACCTGCAAATTTAGTATTTAATGCGTTATCTTCTGAAATGTTACCAGCAACACCCCCAACGTGGAACGTTCTTAATGTTAACTGTGTACCAGGTTCTCCAATTGATTGCGCAGCAATAACTCCAACAGCTTCCCCTTTTTGAACCATTTTTCTAGTTGATAAACTATGTCCATAACATTTAGCACAAATACCTTTTTTAGCTTCACAAGTTAATGCTGAACGTACTTCTACTGAATTTAAAGGAGAATTTTCTATACGTTTTGCTATTTCAGTAGAAATTTCTTCACCTGCTGAAACTAATAATTCTTCAGTAAGTGGGTCAACTACATCATGTAAAGACACACGTCCATCAATTCTTTCGCTTAATGTTTCAACAATTTCATCGTTCTTTTTAAGTGGCTCAACATTTAAACCTCTTAATGTACCACAATCAACTATATTAATAATAACATCTTGAGAAACATCAACTAAACGACGTGTTAAATAACCTGCATCGGCTGTTTTTAATGCTGTATCTGCCAAACCTTTACGAGCACCATGCGTTGAGATAAAGTACTCTAAAATTGATAATCCTTCTTTAAAGTTAGATAAAATTGGATTCTCAATAATTTCACCACCTCCTGCTGTAGATTTTTTAGGTTTTGCCATTAATCCACGCATACCTGTTAACTG
>Ga0190303_1000475_pt1 | contig 16673 bp, 17 predicted proteins | sample 48700701_MG_FD_161672 | JGI IMG/M metagenome (GOLD analysis project Ga0190303, IMG submission 161672) | Hydrothermal vent sediment bacterial communities from Southern Trench, Guaymas Basin, Mexico - 4870-07-0-1_MG | ecosystem: Environmental > Aquatic > Marine > Hydrothermal vents > Sediment ...
GTTTCCGCAATTGTCAGATATGCAGAAAAGCCATCTTTATCAACCTCAAGAACTACCGTTTCCGCGGCATTGGAAAACCGTTGTAAATCTCTCATTCTCCACCTTTTGGCAAAAGCCTTAAAATTCCCTGTTTAGCGTCAATAGTTTTTTTTGATCTTCTCATCCATGTAACAAAAAAGGGATGATTTTTCCGGAGTTGGAAAAAAAACAGTAATTCCAAACCAATTAAAACGTTATCGCAAAATAATGATAGACATTCATATTCAACAATTTAAGACTAATGACTGACAATATGGTGTCTTAGCATTGCACATCCCAGTTACACCAGCTTCTTACATCTGGTTTATGACCTTGACAGATTCATTTTCATTTTCATTTTGAACCATGTTCATGGTGCTTTCTTTGGGTAAACCTATAAGTGAGTGGATGATGTGTGGATAACTTGTGGATATCCAGATATTTCCCATGATAACTTATATAATTACAATGTAATTAACACCATGGACGTGATATGTGGATAACTTGTGGATAAATAGAGACAAGAAGGATTAATACAAAAATGACAGATTATGATGTAATGTGGAACGGCGTGCTTGACTCACTTCGAAATAATATCAGCGAACAAGGTTTCAACACCTGGTTTGGAGAAACAAAATTGATAGATGTATCCGGCGACGACCTGATGGTGAAAGTACCTACCCAGTTTATCGCTGATTATCTCAACAAAAATTACAACGAACTTGTCTCGGAGATTTGCCTGAAACTCTTTAACAAAAGATACACCCTTCGCTTTTCTGGTGCACCGATAAAACCCAAAGCCCAGAATTTTACAAACCCTTACTCTACTCCCCAAGTATTCTTACACTCCCGCCCTCAATATCCACCAAAGCTCAACCAGAATTATAATTTTAACGAGTTTGTGATCGGCACCAACAACAAGTTTGCTCATTCCGCTTCTCTGGCCGTGGCAGAATCCCCCGGAAACACTTATAATCCCTTGTTTCTCTATGGAGAATCCGGGATGGGAAAAACTCATCTAATGCAGGCGGTAGGGAATTTTGTGCTTCAGGAGCTGGAAGATAAAAACGTCTATTATATTACCACAGAAGAATTTACCAACGAAATGATCGACGCTATCCGCAACAACAGAATGCCGGAATTCCGGGGAAAATATCGCAACTTCGACGTTTTGCTGATAGACGATATCCACTTCCTCAGCAAAAAAGAAGGAACTCAGGAAGAGTTTTTCCACACCTTCAATGCCCTCTACGAAAAGAAAAAACAGATCGTTCTTACCAGTGACCGTCCGCCAAAAGACATCCCAGACCTGGAAAAACGTCTTGTTACCCGCTTCGAATGGGGACTGCTGGCAGATCTCAAAAGCCCCGACTTTGAAACCCGTGTGGCCATTCTGCGGAAAAAAGCCGAATTTGAAAATATCAAGCTGCAACAATCGGTGATAGACTTCATCGCTGAACACATCTACAGCAACGTCCGTGCGCTGGAGGGTTCGCTGATACGCATCCTTGCCTATGCATCCTATAATAACCTGGAAACCGAAGAGATAACCGTGGAGATGGTAAGTAACATCCTCACCGATATGATTTCTGACAAGATACAGGAAGTAAATCTTGATAATATCACCGCCCGAGTGTGTGAAGAATACAACATCACCACCAATCAGCTTTTCGATAAAACCCGGAAGAAGAACATTGCCTTCCCAAGACAGATTGCCATGTATCTTTCAAACCTTCTCATCCCCCAGCTTTCCCTCAAGGAAATCGCCCAATATTACAAGCGCAAAGATCACACCACCGTGCTTCACGCAAAGAAAACGATCGAAAGCCAGTTTAAAGCCGACCGCGAGCTGCGGATACTGATAGAACGGCTGATTAACGAGATTAAACGATAGTTATCCACATATCCACATCCGATGATGTAGATAACGGTGAATATGATGAATATAAAAACGAAGATGAAAAAAAATGTGTATAACCCACATCTTATGCACGGGATTTACACATCTTATCCACACCGAAGCAATATTCTTAACCTGTCAATTTTACAGGAACTAAAAACCGGTATTGACAAATTATCCCCATATACACAACCCCTACTACGGCGACTATATTTTCTAATTATAGAGGAGTATTAATGAAGAAGAGCCAAAAACTTGCACTATTTGCCATCATCCTCTCGATGATAATTCTGGGATGTACCACCAAAAAAAATCCGGTATCCACATCCGGCAATACCGGCCCCCTACCTCACAGTATTACCATCAGAGATACTGATGATTTCGGTAATTTCTATAGCTATGAAGATACCACCAAAAACTATGCCAATAATGCCATCCTCACCCTGGGACAATACACGGTAAACGGCGAGCCCATCGAATCCAGAGTTCTGCTGCGTTATGCGTCCCTGCCGGATACTGTTCCGGATATCATACAGGATGCAACAATCACGATGCTGGTAGAAAATAACCAAAACGATTATGTGGTCGATGATTTTCAACTTTTTCAGATAGCACAATACTGGAAAGAAAATGAAGTTACCTGGACAGTCTCCGACAGTCTGGAATGGGCTGCTCCCGGAGGAGACTTCAGTATGGAACCGGTTTCCTTCACATCTTCCATCGATGAAGATACCCTCTCCATTTCTCTGGATGCCAGTGTCATCAGCAACTGGATAGAATCTGACTCCCTCAACTTTGGTCTGATTTTCGTTACTTCCCAGACGGATGCCTTCGTAGAATTTGCCTCAGCGGAAAGTGGCCATGATCATGCTACAGAGCTCACGTTTAAGTACCGGAGCGAAGCTGAAACCGAATTTTCCACTTTTACATTGTCTGCTACCTCGGATGCATCGATAAATTCCTCAGTTCCATCGGAATCTGCTTTTGATAATCAATTACTGCTTGCCAATCTCTCTCCTACTTCCATGGTGCTCAATGTTGCATTGGATCAATCGGTTTTTCCCGACAGCATCATCACATCCATCGAAGATTATAATCGTATGGGCATAGTTCGGGCCGAGCTGTTTTTGCATTTTGACGACTCGCAGCCATCTTACTCAAACAGCAATTATTTCTTTGCACAGCCCTATCTTATAAAAACCGCTGATCCGGCCATTCCCATCTCTACCGACGACATCGCTCCCATCAATAGCTACGTCGATACAGATACACTCAATGCCGGCTACTTTGCCATAGATATTACCGATATCGTTGACGGAGTAACATCCGGACAATTTGAAAATCATGGCATCCTGATCAAACCCGGATACCCAGGAAAAGATTTCAGTTTTTCACATTTTTACGGCCCCGATGCCGAAGAAGGAAAAAGACCTTATATCAAGATAATTTATATTCCACCGTACAATTTTAACCGATAACAAAAAGAGGAATGAGCCATGAACCGATTGCTACTGTTTGGATTAGTTATGCTGTTGTTAAGTGCCTGTGAGCCACAAAAAGAAGCTACCATTGTTGCACAGGTAAATGATGAAGTACTTACCCTTACACAGTGTAAGGCGCGTTTTTCTACCGAGCAGTGGAACAACATGGCAAAATCTCAGAAGCAAGAATTTGTAGAGAAGTGGATTGAAATGACATTAATGGCCCAGGCTGCGGATGCATCCGGCCTAAGTGCTCAGCCACAGATCAAGGCTAAAATTGCTGATTCTGCCATGAAGATAAAAGCCAATGCTTTGATTGCTCAGCGGTTGAGTCAGATCACCATCACGGAAGATGAACTTTTCAGCTATTATCGGGTGCACAAAAATGATTATCAGAAGAAGATCAAAGAGTACCGACTCCAACGGATTTTCCTCTCTTCAGGTAAAAAACTGGATGAGGTGCGGAACGCTATAGAAAGCACATCCTTTGACAGAGCAGCGCGAAAATATTCCGAAGAATCCTATGCTTCTAAAGGAGGATTTGTGGGTTGGATTGCCAAAGGACAAACCGATCCTCTCATCTGGAATGCTCTGAAATCTTTGAAACGCTATCGCTACAAAACCGTAGAAACCGCCACCGGCCTCTATGTGGTACGTTTTTACAACGAACGCTATGTAATGGTGGAAAAAAACTTTAACGAAGTGAAAAAAGATATTCGAGAAATCGTTTTGAAGAAAAAACGGGAAGAGATGTATCAGCAGACAATCAAAGACCTCTTGAGCGCTGCCGATGTTTCTATCTCTCTATAACCAAAAAAGGTAGGAGACTCAATGAAGAAAATAGCCCTTGCTCTCACCATCAGCATCCTGTGTATATGCCTCTATGCCGAGCAACTGGACCAAATCGTCGCAAAAGTTGGACGGGACATCATCCTCAAAAGCGAACTCAACACGCAGCTTCAGCAGATGAAAACCTCTGGTGTGCCGGAAGATCAGATGAATCCCATCACCGTGTTGAACGGCATGATCGAATCACGCCTGATCGTGCAGACTGCTCGCGACGAGGGGTTTGAAGTGGATGCCTCCCGCATGAAAGAAGCAGCTGATAAACAGATTCAGGAAGTTGCATCACAGTTTGAAAATCAGGAAGCTTTCCAGGCTGAACTGAAAAAAGCCGGGCTTACGGTATTGGAACTGAAAGACTATTACATTGACATGATGACGGAGCAGAGCCTGCGAACGCAGATTGTCGATAAGTATATCAAGAGCAAGATTCACATCACCGAAGCGGAAATCGAAGACTATTACCAGGAACATAAGGCCGAGATTCCCATGCGTCCTGCCCTGGAAAAGATAGGTATGATACGGCACAAGATAGAGCCGGGAAAAGAAACCCGTTCCGCTGCTCTCATTGCCATAAACAAGATCAAAGATCAGATAAACGAAGGGATGGAATTTGACGAAGCGCTGGCCCAAGCAAAAGCATCTGATCCCACGATTTCCGGCGGAAACATCGGATTCATAGGCCCGGGAACCATGAACAAAGATTTTGAAGCGGTTGCTTTCAGTCTGCTCCCTGGTGAAGTAAGTGATGTGGTGGACGTGGATTATGGCTATCACCTGATAAAGGTGGAAGAGAAAAAAGGCGAAGAGATAAATGTAAGCCATATCCTGAAAATGGTTGCTCCCACTGAGGAAGATATCGCTGCATCCCACCAGCTGATGCAAAACGTTCTTACCAAATTGCAGAACGGCGCCGATTTTGCCGAAATGGCTGAAACCTATTCCGATGACGACTCTACTGCCGTACTCGGCGGTGTTGTAGGGGAATACGTCGCCGGCAGTTATCCCGCTCTTTTTGCCGACTACGTAAAGGATCTCAGCGTGGGTGAATACTCGGAAGTGATAAATAAAGATAACGTGCTCTACATATTTGCCAAGCTGGAAAATATTCCCGAAAGACCCTACGAATACAGCGAAATCTATGACCAGTTACGAGACCTGGTGATGAGCAGTAAAGAGCAGGAGTATTACGCCGATTGGATAAATAGCCTGATTAAAAAAAGTTACGTAGAGGTGTTGCTGGAACGCTGATATGAAGACTTTTTCAACCTATCTGGCATCACTTTTTGGCATCGGTTATATACCCGGCGCTCCGGGAACCTGGGGAACCGCAGCGGCTGCTTTGCTCTATTTTCTCATACCGGATGCATGGACTCAGGGCTTGGTGCCAAATCTGCTGTTCACACTGTTTGTGTTGGCGGGTTCTCTCCTCTCTGTGCCCGTAGTGGCTGCGGCAGAAAAGCAGCTGGGAGAAGACGATGGGAAGATTGTGCTGGATGAGTTTTTCGGGTATTGCGTCGCAGTACTTTTTGTGCCAAAATCTCTCCTCACCATCATCGGAGCATTTGTTCTTTTCCGGATTTTTGACATAACGAAACCAGGTCCTGTTGATCGCATCCAGTCACTGCCAAAGGGCTGGGGCGTGATGGCGGATGATCTGCTTGCCGGGGTTTTTGCCAACGGCATCCTACAGATAATAACCCGTATAATACTATAAAAACAAAGGAGATACTATGTTGTATAATTACTTACCAATGCTGATGGCAGCACCACCTGCGGCCAATGGCGAAGCTGCTCCGGTAAACCCCCTGATGCAGTTCTTACCCATCATTCTGATGTTTGTGATTCTCTGGTTTCTTATCATCCGCCCTCAGCGGAACCAGCAGAAAAAACAACTGGAAATGTTGAATAATATCAAGATTCACGACACTGTGGTTACCACCGGTGGCATCATCGGCAAAGTGGTAAACATCAAAAAAGAAAAGAATATCCTCGTGGTGCGCATCGATGAAACCAATAACACAAAAATCGAAATTCAGCGCCACGCAATAGCAGGTGTTATATCTAATGAAGAAGTTAAATCCTGAGCAATTGCCCATCCGCATCATCGGTGATAAGGTTCTGCGTAAAGTCGCTGAGCCGATAAAAACCATCGATGATGAGCTTCTGGATTTTCTCCAAGATCTGGCCTTTACCATGTACGAAACCGATGGCGTGGGACTTGCCGCGCCTCAGGTGGGCCGTTCTATCCGTGCCTTTGTGGTCGATCCCTTCTGGTACAGGGAAGGGCATGAGAAAAATCCCATCTTCTTCATAAACCCGAAATTTCATCGCTTTGAAGGGGAAGAAGGGGGAGATGAAGGATGCCTCAGTGTGCCGGGAATTTTTGAAAAAGTGCTTCGAGCTGAAGAGCTGACGGTAGAAGCGACCAACGAAAAGGGTGTAACTTTTACCATGGAAGCAGAAGGTTTTCTGGCCCGGGTAATTCAACACGAAAACGATCACCTGGACGGCATTCTCTTCATCGATAAAATACCCAAATTGCGGCGGATGATTCATGCCAGACGATTGCGTGAGCTTAAATCTACTACCAACGAACAGGGAATCAATTTGGGTAAATGATGCTGAAAAACATCGTGTTTATGGGAACCCCGGCATTTGCCGTACCTTCTCTGAAGCTGTTGGCAGCTGGTGCTTTCAGGCCGGTGCTGTGTATCACGCAGCCAGATAGGCCCAAAGGTCGCAAGCGTCGCCTGGCGCCACCGCCGGTAAAAGTTGCGGCCCAAGAGCTGGGCATCGATGTTATTCAACCGGAAGATGTAAATGATGCAGAAGTCATCTCACTTGTGAAGGAGCTTCAGCCGGATGTGGTGGTTACCGTAGCCTATGGTGGCTACTTAAAAAAAGCGATTCGTCGCCTTCCACGACTGGGCTGTATCAATCTTCATCCATCTCTCTTGCCCCGCTATCGCGGTTCGGCACCCATCAATTTTGCACTGTTTCATGGGGATGTCACTACCGGCATTTCCATTTTCCGCATTGTGGCAGCCATGGATGCAGGCCCGCTGCTGCGGCAGCTGGAAGTATCCATCCTGCCTGGTGAATGCTACACCGCACTGCAAGACAGACTGTCCATCCTGGGTGCTGATGAATTACTCAAGACTCTCACTGATCTGGCGGAGGGAACAGCCGCACCCTGGCAGCAAAACCACGATTTGGCAACTTTCAGTCACAAGCTTACCCATCCCGATTTTTGTATCGATTGGCACAAATCAGCAACAGAAATAGTAAATCGGGTGCGTGGATTGGCCGAAGCCCCCGGTGCTGTCGCTCAATTTCGCCAGGAACCCATCAAAATCATCGACGTGACGCCGTTGAATCAAAAAACCACATCATCACCAGGATGCGTGATTGACGTGCGTAAGAATCAAGGCATCGTGGTTTCCACGACTGATACCGATCTGCTGATTACCCGGGTGCAACCGGCAGGAAAAAAAATCATGCCCGCCTACGCCTACCATTTAGGAGCACAAATTGAAAGCGGAGAATTATTCTCAAACGGACTTTAACATAAACACCAAAGGCAAAGGTCTGGTGCTGGTGTTGGCTACCGTCAGTCTCATCATCATGATGGTTCTCACCACGTTGCTCTGGTGGTTTATCTCACCCCGGCTCCACGAGATCAGCGATGTGCTTGCTACCTTGTCTCTCACCGCTCTGCGCATCTTTTATCTGGTGCTTACCATGGGGATGCTATTGGTGTACCTCACCTGCTATCTGGGTCGCAATTTCCTCATAGCCCACTTTGCCGTCCGCAGTTTTATTACCGTACTTTTCCCGATTTCTGTGTTTTTTGGCAAGATAGTGGGAATTTCTGAGGAACGGTTGCGAACTTCTTTTGTGCACGTAAATAATGCTTTTCTGCAATCCATCAGGAAACGCTATCCGGCTGACAGAATTCTCATCCTGCTGCCTCACTGTTTACAACACACCAGCTGTAAGATTCGTATTACCATAGACATCCATCTCTGTGCCCGGTGTGGCCGTTGCGATATCAGCAGGCTTGTTGATATCGCAGACAAGTATCATGCAAAGATAGCCATTGCCACCGGTGGTACTCTGGCCCGGCGCATTGTGTTGAAATATCGCCCTAAGATGATCATCGCCGTTGCCTGCCAGCGAGACCTGGTGGACGGCCTGCGGGACGTTTTTCCCATCCCGGTATACGGTGTGCTGAATGACCGGCCGGAAGGGCCTTGCATCAACACCCGGGTGGCTACCAAAAAGATAGAATACGCCTTACAGGCATTGAGTATTCATGAATCAACGTAAACGGGATAAAAAGAAATTTGTGCGTCAAAATCTGCGGATAAAAAACGTCGGCATCGATGTGCTGGATTCCTTTGTGGAGCATGACATCGTAGAAGACAAACGATCCCAGAAGAAGCTATTGGAAAAGAGTGAAGTATCGCAAAAATCTGAAACAAAGCTCCGGCGCGGACGGGTGATCGAAGTACTTTCAAACAACCGTTGCCGGGTGGAAGTGGGGGGTCAGGTGCTGGAATGTGCCATTGGCGGCCGTCTGAAGCAGATCAATTATGAAACCCGCAGCATCATCACCGCCGGCGATTATGTGCATGTTGACATCACCAATCTTGGGAGCACGTCCATGGTGCAGGTGGAAGAAATCCTGCCCCGCAGCAACGTACTTTCACGTTTTTCCGAAGGCAGTTTTCAAACCGAAGTGGTGCTGGCCGCCAATATCGATCAGGTGATCATCACCGCCTCCATTTGTGAGCCGGATATCAATTTTAACCTCATAGACCGTTACCTGTGTCGAGCCGCTCTGGCCGGGCTCATCCCCATTATCTGCATCAATAAAATGGATCTGGCAGATGATGCCTTTATCGCCGATGAATTGACCTTTTATGAAGATCATGGATTTCAGAGTATTTTGGTTTCTGCAGAAACAGGTCGCGGAATGGATGCATTAAAATCGGCGCTGATAGGCAAAGATTCCCTCTTTTCCGGTTCTTCAGGAACGGGGAAATCGACCCTTATAAATAGATTGGAGCCGGGGATAAATCTGCGAACCGGTGAAGTGAGTGACTACAATTTTAAAGGGATGCATACCACCACCAGCACCAAGCTTATTCCCTGGAGTTTTGGCGGCCATCTGGTAGATTCTCCCGGCATCAAAACCTTTGGATTGCATCGATCTGCAAAGGATTTTATTCCCCGGATTTTTCCCGGATTCGATAGCTATTACATCGGATGCAAGTTTCATGACTGCACCCATATGCATGAAGATGGCTGTGCCGTAAAAGCAGCGGTTATGCATGATGATATTCCCCAGGATCGCTACGAATCTTACCTGAATATTATGGCATCTTTGTAGGAGGATCTTGTGAAACATATCGGCATCTTTCTCAATCCGCAGTATGTAAGCGATGAACCGGTGTTTGCCTTGTTGGAAAAGCTTCATTGGGAAAAGGATATTAATTTTTACAACACATCACCATTATCCACCGAGCTTCCGGCCTTTATTCCCGATGTTTCTCAGTTGGATGGATTTCCTCTGAACTGCATCCTGGTTTTTGGCGGAGATGGCACTATTTTGCGCGCTGTAGATCAGTCGCTGAAGTACAATGCTCCCTTGCTGGGAATCAATATCGGCAGCCTGGGATTTTTATCGGATTGCAGCATGCAGGAGCTGGAGAAATCAGTAGATGATCTTATCAAAAACCGATTCAGTGTGCAATCACGGCTGCTGCTGAAGGTGCAGCTCAAACGAGGTGGCAAGCTCACATTTAAAGGCCTGGCCCTCAATGACGCTGTGATTTACAAAGGGAATGTTCCCAAACTGATCGATGTAACCATCTCCAGTAATCGTCGTCTTGTGTTTGATACCCGCTGCGACGGCATTGTGGTTTCTACTCCTACCGGAAGTACCGCCTATTCCCTCTCTGCCGGCGGTCCTATCTTGTCGCCGGAAATGGAAGCTATCGTTATCACGCCTCTTAATCCCCACGTGCTCACGGTGCGTCCCATTGTCTTCTCTGCAACCGATCTTCTGCGGTTTCGCATCAGAGAAACCACCGATGAATGTATTCTGCAACTGGATGGAAAAAATAATGTGGCCATCTCTGTAGAGGATGAAGTGTTAATAACAGCGGCAGCCCAAAAAGTGCGATTTATCAAACTTTCCAATAAAACTTTTTTCAGTATTTTACGCAAAAAAATGCATTTAGGACGAAAATGATCACCCATCTCAGTATCGACAATTTTGTGCTGGTAGAGCATTTAGAGCTCAGCTTTTCCGCTGGAATGCAGGTGCTCACCGGGGAAACCGGCGCAGGAAAATCTCTCATCGTGGGAGCTATCGAGCTGATCTTTGGCGCCCAAATCCGCCCCGGCACATTGTTTGACGAATCCCGGCCTGCCGTGCTTGAAGGGAGCTTTGAGATTGTAAATTCCAACGTGACTCTGCAGAATTTACTCCGACGATATGATATTCCCACCGAAGAAAACGAACTTTTTGTGCGCCGGGAAATTCAGACCAATCTCCGTTCAAAATCCTTTATCAACGGACGCCGGATAGCTAATGCCATCGTGAAAGAATTTGGTTCTGCGATGCTTGATTTCCATAGTCAGCGGGATCAGCAGAAGCTTTTCGATCCCGCCTACCAGTTACAGATGCTGGATCGCTATGCCGGCCTCACTGCCGAAGTGGAAGCTTTTGGCACCGCCTTTTCTCAGCTGAATCAGCTCATAGCTACGCTGCATAAAGCCCGGAAGCGGGAAGCTGCTCTGGCGGAAAAGCAGGAACTGTATCGGTATCAAGCTGAAGAGCTCACCGCTCTGGGGTTGCATCCGGGCGAAGATGAAGCCCTTCAGGGAGAGCTGGAATTATTGAACAATGCCGAGGATATTCTTACTCTGGCGCAGGAAAGTGCCGAAACCCTTATGGAGCAGGAAAATTCGGCTTTTGATCGCATATCTTCTCTCCTGGAGCACTGGCAGCGCTATCAGGATGCCAGCCCGAGTATCGCAGCGGTGGTCTCTCATTTGCAGGACACATTGGCGCATCTGGAAGACGCAGTTTCCGCATCCAATTCCCTCATGGAAACCATAGATGTTGATGTGGAGCGGCTGGAACAAGTAGAGGCGCGACTGGATGCCATAAATACCATGAAGGCTAAATTTCGAAAAAACCTCCCTGAATTGCTGGAATATCTGGCGGAAGTTGAGGCGGAGCTGGATGCCTTTGCATCCCATAAAAACGAGACTGCTGCTCTGGAAAAAGCGGTGGAAACGGCAACAGAAAAAGTGTTGCATCAAGCCTATGTACTGAGTAAAAAACGGCGTAAAGGGGCCAAGGAATTTGAAAAAGTGGTGATGGAAAATATTTGCCAGTTGGCCATACCCGATGCTCAGGTGAAGATACTGTTTGACAAAGATAGCCACTTTGAAAAAGAAATGTATAGTTTGATGGACATCACAGAGACAGGGGCTGACACCATTGAGTACTATTTTTCTGCCAACAAAGGGGTGCGGATGCAACCTCTGCGAGTGGCAGCTTCGGGAGGGGAACTATCACGCTTTTTGCTTACCCTCAAGAAGGTGCTTTCTGACAAATTGGCTCAGCGCCTCATTGTCTTTGATGAGATTGATAGCGGCATTGGTGGTAAGACAGCCGAGCTTCTAGGAAATTTTATCCATGCTATCAGTCACGATCATCAGGTGTTGTGTATCAGTCATCTGCCGCAGATAGCGGCCTGCGCCGATCAGCATTTTGTTATACGCAAAGAGCGAAGCAGCACAGCGACGGTGATTGTGGTGGATGCAGTGGCCGATGAGCAGAGGCGAGAAGAGATAGCCCGAATGTTATCGGGATCGACATCAGAGCTGGCTTTGCAACATGCGGCGGAAATATTAGAAAAAAAGGAAGCAAAATCATGATTAGAGTTCGGAAAAGCCTATTGTACTTTATCACCTTTTTGGTGTTTTTGTTTGCCATAGTAGCGGGATTGCAGCGTATCGGAGCGTTGGACAGACATTCTCCCGGAAAGAGCGTCGATTTCTCCTCAGTGCAAAACATCTTTGACAATGCAAAAAACAGCACAAAAGCAGAACTTCATTTCACCGTTTCAGATGTTGATGGATTGCGGAAAGCCGTTTCCAACACTGTTTTGAAACAGGATGGAACCATCGAATATTCTGCATCTGCAGCCAATTATTACTCTGCCATCCTTACATTTGACAACGAAAACCTGGATGCCGTGATGACGCAGTTCCGTGGTTTGAAAGGTTTGGATTCGGAGCAGGTTTCTACTGAAACGCCATTAAAGGGTAACATCAATGTAACGGCTCACCTGGCCAATAAAAACCTGGTGAAAAGCCGTCTGGAAAAGGATTTAAAAAGTGCATCCCGCCTGAGTGATCAGATGATAGCCAGCCTCAGCGCACGTTTGTCCCGGGTTCAGTCAGAGATAGACAGTTTAAACTCTGCGGTGGCTTCCGGAGAATACAACACCAATACTGCCATGCTGATGCTGACAGCAGTGCATCCTGATATAAATGGTGGCCAGAAGATGTTACCTCAGATCAAACGATTTAGTGAGACGATGCTTGCTACTTTGCTGACTGAAATTGTCATCTTACTGCTTTTCTATCTTGTGCTTCTGTTATTTCTGAAGCTTGCACCATGGTTGGGCATCAAACCCATACAATCGTCTTCATCTAACTATAATTATCATTACAACCGCACGCCTGCAAAAAAGAAGATAAAACGGGTGTACAAAGATGCTGATGGAGAACGAATCGAAAAATAAAGAACAAAGGAGGTAGCTATGAATCCATGGATGATCTGGGTTGGAATTGGAGTGATTTGTATAACAATCGAAATCTTTACTCCGGGATTTTTCTTTCTTAGCTTTGGCATCGGTGCAGTACTCACCGGAGTGGTATCTTTGCTGATCCACGATTTGGCAGCCCAAATAAGCGTGTATGCGGTGGTTACTTTTTTGTTGTTTATCAATCTGCGGAAACTCAGTAAGAAGCTGGAATCGAAAAACAGTGTTCCCACCAATGTCTTTGCCCTGAAGGGAAAAATCGGTGTGGTCATAAAAGATGTAGGTGTAAATCAGCGCGGCTATGTGAAGATTGGTGGGGAAGAGTGGTCTGCTCTCACGCACCAAACGGAGCATCTTGCCGTTGGAACGTTGATAAGGGTTATCGATGTGGAAGGCAATAAATTGATCGTGGAAAAGTCTGAATCTTTAGAGGAGGAATGATTATGTGGTTATGGATAATAGTAGTCTTTTTTGTGTTGATATTGGTATCTAAAGGTGTCGTTGTAGTGAAGCAAGCTCAGGTGATTATCATCGAGCGTTTTGGAAAATACAGTCGTACCCTGGATAGTGGTTTGCATATAATCTGGCCGGTTATTGACAAACCCCGGGAAATTCGTTGGCGCTACACAAAAACCGACATCAAAGGCCATAAATATGTGCAGATCAAAAATGAAATCCGGCTGGATATCCGGGAAACGGTGTACGATTTTCCCCGTCAAAATGTAATCACTGCCGACAATGTTTCTATCGAGATTGATGCGCTTTTGTACTTTCAGGTTACCGATCCCGTGAAGGCGATGTATGAAATTGCCAACCTGCCTCAGGCTATCGAAAAACTAACCCAGACAACGTTACGTAATGTCATCGGTGAATTGGACTTAGACAAAACTCTCACATCCCGGGATACCATAAATTCCAAACTACGGGACATCCTGGATGAAGCTACCGACAAATGGGGCGTGAAGGTAAACCGTGTTGAATTGCAGGACATCAATCCTCCAAACGAAATAAAAACTGCCATGGAAAAACAGATGCGGGCCGAGCGTGATCGCCGGGCCAAGATATTGGTTGCAGAAGGAGATAAGCGGTCGCAAATTCTGGTAGCAGAGGGTGATAAGATATCCCGTATTACCCGGGCTCAAGGTGAAGCCGAAGCGAAGGTGCTGGTGGCCAATGCCGAAGCTGAAGCAATTCGCCGCATAGCAGATTCCCTCAAAGAGGGGGATACCGATCCCGCACAATATCTCATTGCCCTCAAGTACATTGCTGCCTTTAACGATGTGATAAAAAATAACGATAAAACCCTGGTGGTTCCCTACGAATCTTCAGCTATGCTGGGTTCCGTAAAGGCCATGGAAAAGATATTTAAATCGTAAAAAATCGTGAGAAAAAGAATGACAAAATGGGCGCAAAGATTTTCGCGTCTGTTTTGTAGTTAGTGTAAGAAAATGAAGGAGATAAAATGTCTGAAATTTACGGAATCTTTGCACGAGAAATTCTCGATTCCCGTGGAAACCCAACGATAGAAGTGGATGTAGAGCTGGACAGCGGTGCTTTTGGCACGGCAATGGTTCCCAGCGGCGCATCTACTGGCGAGCACGAAGCCATCGAATTACGCGATGGTGATGACCGTTATGGCGGAAAAGGCGTATTAAAAGCCGTTGAAAATGTAAACGAAATCATCGCACCAGAGCTGATAGGTCTGGATGCGCTAGACCAGATATCCATTGATGAGGTGATGATTGAGCTGGATGGTACGGCAAACAAATCCCGTCTGGGCGCCAATGCCATGCTGGGAGTATCCCTTGCTGTAGCTCGCGCCGCAGCAGATGAACTGGGACTGCCACTCTATCGTTACATTGGTGGAACAAATGCCCGCACCCTTCCTGTGCCAATGAGCAACATCATAAACGGTGGATCCCATGCCGATAACAACGTTGATCTGCAGGAATTTATGATCATGCCTGTGGGTGCTGATACTTTCAGTGACGGGCTTCGAATGAATGCCGAGGTTTTCCATGCATTGAAAAGCTATCTGAAGAAAAACGGTTTTAGCACTGCCGTGGGGGACGAAGGTGGATTTGCACCAAACTTTGAATCCAATGAAGCTGCTCTGCAAGCCATAGTGAAGGCTATCGATCTGGCGGGATACCGTCCTGGAAAAGACATTGCCATCGCTCTGGATCCTGCTGCCTCGGAATTTTACAAAAACGGGAAATATCATTTGGATGCAGAGGGAAAGGTTCTCACTTCTGCAGAGATGGTCGATTTTTATGCCGATTTGATAGATAACTACCCCATCGTATCCCTGGAAGATGGTTTGGCCGAAGATGACTGGGATGGCTGGAAATTGCTTACCGAGAAGCTGGGAAACAAAATTCAGATTATGGGAGACGACCTCTTTGTAACCAATGTAGATCGTCTGCAAAAAGGGCTGGATATGGGTGTGACAAATTCCATCCTGATAAAACTGAACCAGATCGGCACACTTACCGAAACCCTGAACACCATCGAACTGGCAAAAACCCACAATCTCACCTGTGTGATCTCTCACCGCAGTGGTGAAACGGCAGACACCTTTATCTCCGACTTGGCGGTAGCGATGAACACCGGCCAGATAAAAACCGGCTCCTTGTGCCGCAGTGAGCGTATCGCCAAATACAATCAACTATTACGCATCGAAGAAGAACTCGGCGGATCGGCCCGATATCTCGGGATGGACGCTTTTTATAACGTTTAAATAGCATTGGTCGGTAGTGTATTTTTCACTGCCGGCCTTTATTTTGGGAGGATATATGCGTTGGTGGTGGTCTGTCTGCATCCTGGCCATAGTGGCTGGCTGCTCTACCGAAGGAAAATTGAAAATCTACAACAACACGGCTCATACGCTTTATGTGGCGGTGGATGGGGAGTCCTTTGAACTCTCCGGATATACCCTGGCCAGCGAACCGGAAACCCGGGTTTTTACCTATGATACCGGTAAGGCGTTTCTCTTCGATGAAGGGGATGATGTGCCGGTTGACATCTATCTGGAGGGGGAGACCTTCCTTATGCCCAACGATTCCACTCACACCGAGGTCGTTATTCGGCCGGATAAAACCACAAAAATCTTCACCGCTCCTACTCACGCATCTATCAAGATAGAAAATTCCGGAGATCAGGCTGTGACGCAGGTATTTTTTCGCACCGACCAAAGCCCTGTGTGGCACGTCTTTAGCAATAGCGCCATAGCACCCGATACTGTGTGGTTCAAACAGATCGCCTTCAGCACTGAGGATGATGTGTTTGTCTATTTCTTTCGGGTGGTAATGGAAGACGGCACGATGATAGATTACCCCGATGGTGGCCAGGGAGTTGAGCTGGAGCTGGATGATCAGTATAGTATCGTTTTGGAGTGATAATAGCTGAGACTGGAGGGTCGCCCTTCCTTTAAATTTATGCGCCTGTTGAGCATGCTCAATGGGAGTAGCGTCGCGATCAGAGAAAATCCGTCATTCTGAGGTGTCTTGCACGTTGTTCTTTTGACGAAGAATCAGGATTTTTTCTCTTATGTCGCTCTTCCTTTAGATTTATGCG
>Ga0190303_1000476_pt1 | contig 16625 bp, 17 predicted proteins | sample 48700701_MG_FD_161672 | JGI IMG/M metagenome (GOLD analysis project Ga0190303, IMG submission 161672) | Hydrothermal vent sediment bacterial communities from Southern Trench, Guaymas Basin, Mexico - 4870-07-0-1_MG | ecosystem: Environmental > Aquatic > Marine > Hydrothermal vents > Sediment ...
ATAACACATATACCAGAAGCGTCTGTGCCCCTTTGTTCTGATACTGTAAGCAACTTAGATATCATTTCTTTTATATGATCCAACTCTGAAAGATATCGCCTTTGCCCATAGTTTATTATACCAAAAATTCCACACATATATTAATCTCCTTTAATTAATCTGATTATATTGCAATTACTGATCCAGTTGTATTTGACCATATAAGATCACCGTCTCTCATTTTTGTTTCTATAAATGTTTCGATATCATCTGTTGTAATTTCCAACTGATTTTCTGGATTTTCTGTATCATTGATATCATTCACGATTTTGCTGACTTCTTTTATCCATTCTTTAATATTATTACAATCTTCTATATATTGGAGATCTATGATTTCATTTATTCTGAATTCTACTTGGTCTGCGTCTCTCATGTCAACAGCAAGATCATTCTCAATATCTTCCCATGTGTCTCCTTCTATACGTCTAAGAGCTACAGGCTTTTGTGCTAATTTGATTAACACATCATAAGCAGGCCCAAGTTTTAATAGTACACCTTTTAATTGATTTAGCATTTCAACGCTTGACATTTCAAGTTCTTCGCGATATTTCAAAACATGCTTAGTATTACTTGTTCTTGGACCATCATAGCCACCAGTGTTATTCAAAATGGCTTTCTTTATCCTTTTCGCTTTTTCCAACCACTCTTCATTACCAATTTTCAAAACACCATATCTACTTATTTCTGCTGCTTTTATGAGCAATGAATACAGTAAACACGCAATACCAGCGTAATAGCTTGGACACATAGTACTATCAGCAACTCGTACTTCCACATGAAAATTATCAATTACATTGTTGCGGAATGTAGTATTGCAATAATTCACCCATCCATATTTCTCTCTGTTTGATAGATGTGATGATTTCCTACATATTTGTGCATTTACATTTGACATACTTTTTTGTACTGGTGATATTTCTAGTATAGATACTCGGAATTTTTCCCACCTAGTCATACTATTTGGTTTATCAAGGGCCATTGTCATCCAAGTAATTGCATTTTGATATCTTCTACATAGTTGGTGGAAATTAGCAACTATGATTTCTGGCATACTTTTTTCCAGTTCATTGATAATTCCAGTTGGTCCTCCATTGTAATAGCTGGTCAAAAGATGCATATGCGAGCTACATCTTTCATCTAAGTATGCACCCTTATTTTTACATAGATCTAGTATTTTCTTAGACATCTGAAAAAATTCCCAGTAATCTGGACGTCTGCCAAGTGTTATAATTTCGACACCTTTTCCGCCTACCAGTGATCCATCAGTTGTAATATTTACTACACCAGATGGTGACATTTTATTACCGTAATCACCACTAGGCTGTAATTTCATTTTCAAATGTTCCCTTATTTTATTAGGATCACGATCTGGATTGTACTTTTTTGGGCATGTTTCACAATTTTTGTCGAATTTATCGCAATCAAAACATTTGCTAACAAATTCTATACAGTTTGTGCCAAGACATTTTAGTTTATATGAATCACAGTGCTCACATTTGTCTGGAGTACAATCTTCTGTACGATTTGCACATGTCTCAATATATGGAGTACTTTCACATTTTTTATGATTTAAACACTCTTGCCAACAGCCATCATTTATATATATACATGGACAATGTACATTATCCCCTTTGCAAACACCTTTTTGTTCTGGTAAATTAAATTCAAACTCTATACCTACTTTAAGTAATTTGGTGAGGGCATTTTTCCAATATCGTACTGCTTCCGCTTTTAACGGCGGTTTAGCTGGGTGAATATAAAAACGCCATTTTTCTCGATTATCCCTCATGACTCATTAACCTCCAATTATATTCTATGCTATCTGTAAATTTTTTGCCGCGAGATAAATATTTAGCAACATAATTGAAATAATCTGTTATATATGTTTCATTGGCTGAATAGCTTATCATTTTTGTAAAATCATCATAAATTTTATCAATATATGATACAGCTTTACCAATGGTTTCACTAGAAATAGCTGTATATACATGTGATCTGTCTGGTATATTTGGATAAAGATCACGAATGTCGTTGTATTTGTTTAGTACTTTCAAATTTGAAAAATCATTTGTTAATTTCTTCAACCTACTTAATATATCTTTCATCACGGTTCTACTTAACGCTAGTAAGCCAAGTGTTAAGATTGGATGTCGTAATAAATGGCCACCGGGAACTCTGTATTCCATAGTCACTTTATTATCAGTTCTAAAATCACCGGCTTTTCCATATTGACTGAATCGCTGCGATCTACGACAATAATCCTCATTGCCTTCTGGCATAATTGACGTGATACCAATATAATAATCTAATATATATACGATTTTGAGCAATAAGTTATATATCTCTGGTGTACCACTATTTAACAAAAAGTTTGGTAATCCAAAATGTATATGAAATCCAGCTGTAGCATTATCATGCATTGAGGCTGCTAACATACGTATAGGACGTTTTTTATATATCATTCTATTTGACAAATGTTTATATGCTTGAAACATAAGATTTTCCATATTTTTTGTTAAATTTTCTACATCTGTGCTCGGTCTAGGTCGTAATTCAGCAAGACCTGCATCACTACCTACTGCACCATAAAATGGGAAAAAGTGACTTGCTGAGATATTATGGCCGCTCATTGTATCTACTATAAAAAATTCAGGGTCACATCCCAGTAAAATGTCATCAGCCGGATCTAATCTTTTTATAACATCAAATCCGATTTCTGAATATGTAGTGTCACTTACATAAGCACATCTACTATCTATTATGACGTCATCAGCATAGGCCGGACTGACTTGTAATGGTAGCAATTCACCATTTGTTGATTTTAGTCGTAAAAAAAGACCGGTATCAAGATCAAATTTAGTCCTTAGTGCCATTGGTATTCGTATTAACCGGTCTTCAATATTTCCCAATGGTGATTTATCTTTTGACATTTTGAATGATGGTCTAATTTTTAAGTTCATCTGTATTACCTCATGAATCTATTTGTACACTATTTATTACGTATTTTCATTCCTAACAATCCATAAATAAAACTCCTCGTTCTGAATTGATTATTTAAGATTCCAATATTCACATCCACATAATCGTACAATATTGCATCCTTTTTACCACTGCACGTTCTTTGTATTCGGCCGACTGCTTGCTCTACCCTAGTCCGCTCTCTAAATGGTAGTGCTATAAAACCACGATTTAATTTTTTCACATCAAATCCTTCACCAAGTAATTCGAACGTTGTTATAAGAACAGTAATTTTACCAGATTCTAGATCGGCCACTTGTTGTGCATTATGTTTATCATTGTAATCACCAGTTGCAATACCTGTCTTCTGCCAATACTTAGATATTTTATTCTTCAATAACTCACAATATATTTTGCGAGTACTTATAACAATACAAATATTATTTGCTTTTGCTTCACGTACTACATCTTTTGTTATCAAATTACTCCTGTATTCATTTGGAATAACAATCTCCTCTAGTATTCGGTGGTAGTCATTACCCTCTTCTATTGCCGATGGTACATATCTTACAATTACATATGGGGTCATGATACCAGCTGCACGCTTAACATCTTCTCGTGATATAGTAGCATTCGGCGGTCCAATAGCTGAAAACATTACTGTTTCTAGTTTATCACGTCTATATGGTGTTGCTGTTAATCCATAGATGTAGTAAGCATAAAAATGTTGAAGTACTTTTAGAAATGTTGTTGCTGGTACATGATGGGCTTCATCTATAATTACTAGGCCAAATTCACGACCAAGCTCAGGTAAACTATGTGTTCGGCGTACTAATGTTTGCACTAAACCAACAGTAATTTTGTTTCCTATTTTCCATTTACCTGATCCTATTATACCAATGTCGTCATGCGATATATTCGACAACATTGGTGACTCAACATCTGTCCCAAGTGCCCTATCAATCATTTGTTTAACTAATCGTTCACGGTGTGTCAACCATAACATTCTTTGCTTTAATGCTGCAAATATCTCTAATCCTAAGACAGTTTTACCAGATCCAGCTGGTGCAACCAGTAATCCATTTGGATGTTTTAATAAATCTATCTTTGCTTTTGCTTGGTATGGTCGTAATAGTATCCGTGATTTTACATCAATAGGCTCAAGTAGTATACGAGAGTCCGATAAATTAACATTGTATCCTTTGCCTATAAAATTTCGTTCAACTAGTTGTAGCCAACCACGTGGGATTATTATACCATTTGGTAAAGACGTGTAAAACGAAATAAATTTATCCAGGTTACCAGTATAACGACCACGGTACACAGCCTCATTGTATTTTGGATTCTGAAAAGTTAAATTAGATATAAACCATTCTTTTGTAGTAGAGGGTATATCCAGTAATGTTATATGATTTCCTATTATAATTTTCAAGGGCTTAAACCTTCCATTATTTCATTTATTTCAGTAATCCAATTTTCATTTTCGTTATAAAAAAGAGATGTAGTTATATTTATGTTCGATTGTACTATTTTACTTCGTTTTTCAGACTTTGTGCTATGAATAAATATTTTCCTGAGTCTTTTAAGTATCTTAAATAATTTACGCCTTTTTTTATTTTTAAGTGTACGAAATATATAAGATAACTCATCCAATTGATCTGATAATTCAATATAAAGAGCCGCATCCCAATTATTTACTAAACGGTCATCCTCACCTTCTTCAAGTACTTGTCCAGATTGATTTAGAAACATTTGATAGCAGTCTATTTTCTGCAACGTAGTACACGTATTTGACTTAAAATTGCATACATCTTTATTGCAAAATATTGCTACAAACCCTTCAAATGATTTCAGGGTTTCCACAAGGCGTGGACGCCTGGCATTTGCAATAATCAATAATGCAAGCACATTATGAAAAAAGTTTACGTAATTAGATTCAAATAAAAACATACAGAACTCTGGCTTTTTAGCAGCACATAATTTACAATGTGTATCGCATACTTCGCGCTTAAACAAACTGAGTCTGTTATCATATTGTCTATTCCCCAGTTTTTGTGTAGCTTTATTTGCCATGTCCGTCACCTTATTTATATACTTCTTTTACTGATTTACCTTCATGTTTTCCACTGTCGAATTTCCAAAACGACCACCCACTTCGTCTAATACCACTTACACCCTGTGCAGCCGCGGATAAACTATTATAACGATTAATGCCTACATAAAAGCCGTCTTTTTTCACTACGCACCAAAATGGTGTACCACGTGTCATCCCTTTCAAACGTGTACCTATTGGTATTTTGTTATCTGATTTGTTATCATCGATAGCTTTGTCCAATTTTTTATTATGTACCATTTGATCTTTATTATTTTGTATATCTTTCACAATTGTGTACAAACTATCTAATGATAATGTATGCTGCTTTACTATTTGTTCTAGATAATCAAGTCTTTCGTTAATTGTTTGTGGTTCCCGTTCTAGGTGGATTTCGTCTTGTATATCCTCTCCTAAAGCAACGGCCACACATCTATTATTTTTTTCAATATTTTGCATATATTTAATTTCTCCTTCGTAGTTCACTAGGTATAAAATTTGGATTATCTGGTCTGTGTTGCATTATATCATGTATTCGTGCAAAAGACACTGGATAGTAATTATTAGCGTCCACACCTATATCCCATGATTTACCTATCGGTTCAAGTTTACCATGTGAATGCCCATATAAATGCCATGAATTATAATGTGATAATGGCCACGTTCTCAAACAATAATGATCTATTACAACAAATTTTCCATTGATTTTTGTTTCTAATCGCCTGCCACGATATATAAACAGATTTTCGTATTCTTTCTCTGCATAATTGCTCTTCTTTACTATTCTTTTTAAGGCAACGTCGTGACTTCCCATCAGTAATATGTGATTACCATTCAACTGCTGTAAAATTTCCAATAGCCTTTTTGGAGATCCAAAACATATGTCGCCAGCATGAACAACAGTGTCCTTTTTAAGCACTACTTCATTGTGACGATCAATAAGTACTTTATTCATTTCATCTATATTTTTGAATGGGCGATCAGAATATTTTATTATATTTTTATGATAATAATGTTCATCTGCTGTAAAAAACCATTCCATTTTGTGCTCCAATTTAGTGATAATTAATGACTGATCAAAAAAATATGGTACTATGAAATTATCATAGCACCATATTTCACGATTTATAATGATCAAAATGGCGGAGCATTACCTGCACCAGCCGGCTGTACATTTCCAGCATCTTTTCGAGGTTTGAATCCAAATGAGACATTTTGTATGATCATACCAAAAGCCAACTGTCCATTTACTTCCCATGTTTGTAGATAACACTCAAGACCTAGTTCTTGGCCATCAACCACATATTTTTCAATTAGGTCGGCTTTTTGATCAAATGCAAACATAGGAATCGACATCGGCGAGTCAACCCATTGGCCATTTGCATCTTGTGTCCTTCGGTTTACAATCAAAGTAAATGATGCCTGCTTTTTGCCGTTCTGGGTTGTAACCTGTGGCGTACCAGACACTTTGCCTACCGCTATCCATTTATTTAAATTCATTGTTGTACCTCCTTTATATTGTTATAAAACAAATTTTTATAATTATGCTTATTTAGTAAATATATTATCGATAAAATCAAATAATTTGGTTTGTGCATATTTAAAAGCATCTGTATTTAATTGTGATTGTTTTTTAATCTTTTTTGATGTGGCCTTTGTAATTAATTCAGACGTTTTTTCTGTCGGCATTTTTAAGATATTCATTAACATATAACTTGGTAGATCAGATGGATTTGCTTTTAAATGATCACGAAGTTTAAATGGCCCTAATAAAGCCCTTGTTGCAAACCATAATCTATTTTTACAACGGACAACTCTGTTGATTATTTTGCTACCTCCATTTTCCTGAATGAATTTATGATATCCAACCAAATCATGTATTCCAATGGAAGCGGCTTCTTTCTTTATTAAATTACAAAGAAGTTCACTAGGTTTACGCTTAAACCCAAGTTTTATCATATAGTCTACATCTGCTGTGCAAATGGCATTAGTTGCCTCTTCCTGTAAAGACTTTATGCCGTGCTTCTGTTTGAATACAGTATTACCTAGAAAATCAAGTAGTAATTCAAGTTCAACATGTTCTTGTGTGTCTGCATAAGATATATTTGCTTCAACAATTCGCATTAAATTATAAGCCAGCGCAATGACCGGTCCAGTATGGCTTTTAACACCAGTAGCTTTTCTGACTATTTCGGCGTGCTCTTCATTTGTTGGTTTTGGAAAAATACGTATATTGAAATCGTCTAAGTCCATCTCACGATATTCAGGAATTTTACGTTTTCTTATCGCCTTTATTTCTTTCTCACACAATGGATTAGGATGTTCCATTTCATGTTTAAGGCACGCTATTGCCTGTGGTGTTTTGAATGAAGCAATAAATAAGGTATCCCCATCAAAATCAAGATTTTGAGAAACAAGACTATTACCACTTACACGTATTACATATTTACATTGTGGATCATCTGTTACTTTTACCCATTGAGGCCTTATGGATACAAAACCAAGACATGGAAATCGTTCTACTAATACTACGTCTTTACTTTTCACACCCAATGTTTTAGCCATACTTTCATGTATTTCTATGGTATTCTCCGGTAAATTTTCTGCACCTGCAGCGGTTGCCCTACTTGAATACGGATATCTAACGGACATACCATATGTACTTAGTTCACCGGTTTTAGAACCCATCATCTTAGCAGTGTTTCTGAAGTAACTTGAAACCGCCCTTATAATTGCAATATGATCATCTACCTCCCCACTATTTTTGAACTTATTTATCATACGCAATATTTGGTTTACATAAGCACCAATAGTACTTAATCCCCATTTTCCAGATGGATGGTGCCAACATCTACGTAGCATACTATTTGGTATGAAGATTTTATCTAGTGTATACACTTCTTTGGTTTCCATATCTTTAACTGGTTGGGGTATTCCTATTACGAAGTCGTCTTTATTACTTCGTTCCACTATCGCTTGTACCTGTATAGGTAATGCAAGTACGAACCCATCAGGCATAAATTTTTCATCTACAATAGTTCCTTTTATTTCGTCTATTGTATGAAATATACCATTTGTTGTATCAACAAAAGGTACTTGATCTGGTGTTAGTAGTGGGTATTGTTCGTCTATTTCACCGCAAGCTGATTTTATGATTCGTATTTCATCTTTTAAATCTTCCGCACCTTGAGCATATGACAAAATTTCAGACACAATCGGATTATTTGCACCGAATTGGGTTATGATGGCTTTGAGTTCAACATGACTGAATTTTAAACCAGAGGTCCTTAATTCTCGGTTGTTTGTTACTGTTGGCCTATCTTCTTCCCATAGTTGATCTTCTGGATCTTTTGTTATACCCCAAAACATTTTGCCTACAATACCACTAAATTCACCGCAGTATGTGTCTAATCTCCAAACACCATCCTCTGGTAAGCCATGTTTTAGTAGTGCTTTTTTAATTTTAGGTATCTCAATTTCATAATCGTCATCTATTACTATAAATTCTTGTTCATCTGGGATGATGTTATTAGTCAGTGCTTCTATTAATTGACCAAAGTTTGCTCGTTTGTTTACAGATTTGGCTGATATCATAACATCAATTGGTACTTCTTCTCCAGTTCTCGGATCAATAGCAACTCCTAAATCGAGGAATTTCGCTATTCCTTTATTTCCGTGCAAATTAGAGAATTTACTACCATCTTTCAAATATCTTTTACCTTCTACGGTAACTATTAGTATGTCAACTGCTTCACCACCAACATCAATTTTGCTCTTTTTTACATCGGTAACACGTGCTTCTTCGCATTTCATACGCATTACAACAGCTTCATTATCATTCATACCCAGTTTATCACCTGTCTTAATTATGTCGCCCTTTTTAACATAAATGGTACTTCCATAGATTATATATTTCTTTTCCACTGTATGAGATAGGCCTAAATGGCGACTATGAACCAAGATTTGATCTTCAAAATTTAGTGGGGTGTCTAAAACAGCGGTCACCAAATTCCATCCTTTTCTGGTTATACCACGATCTATAAGTTTTTGCATAGATCTTGTACGTATTCTTGGTAGTTCATCACCTTTCATACCAAGAGTTGAATATAAATTCCTCTGGGGATTATGGTGGTGGCCAAATGGTGTTTGATCTCTAAGATCTACTGTTAACAGAAGATTTTTGTCCGCAAGTACACCATCTGATAAACCTATAGCTGTCCAACCATATAGATCATAGTATTTTTTGTTCTTTTGTACTTGATACTCAAGTTTGTCGTTTGGATCTGAAATTATGTCAAATGCTGGATCAATTACAATTAATCTATGATTCATAGCCCAACTATTCATATCAGTTTCATGCAATGGCATACTATTTATTATTTCATTTAATAAACGTTGAGCGCTCGTAACCATATAAGATACTGTATCTTGTTGAAAAGCACGTACTATTTTAGATATAAATGATGACCCACTTTTAAAATGTGGCATTATTTTGTTAACATCATCGCACAACAGTATTTCCACAATATCGTGATATTTCAATAGTTTTTGTTCGCGTTCTAACCAGTAATTACATAATACTCTTGTGACATCATTATTAGTTAGAAGTGTTATCCCCGATTGCGTTGTGTGTGGAAGCGGAATACGTATAGACTTTGAAATAGCATTATTTCTAAAGGTGATCCATAATGTGTTATCAAGTATCGCAGTTTCAATAAGTACATTAATTTTTAATATGTGAACTAGACGACTAAATTCACTTATTACTTTTTGGACCAACTCTGAAGTCCTATCCAAAGTTACCTCCTTTAATTATATAATATTGTTTGATTTTTGTGTACAGTTTACATTATGTACTTTTAATATGTTTTTAAAATTTCAAACGTTGGTAATTGGAAAAAATTGTGATCACTAGGTTGGTCTATAAAATCTAAATCGTTGTGTTGTATAGTACAAATATTATCCTTCATCTTCAATAGATCATTAATGCGGTTTAGAGCCGCACTGTTGGTGTCCGCATCATGTTTGATTTTATCTGCTTTAGCTATTAGTTTATTAAGGTCCCATTTCTTTGGTAAATAGGACTTTATAGTATTTATATGAAGTTTAGTATTATGTTGTACAAACAGTGCTCTATATAGACATTTTACAGCAAATCTACAAACAGATTTAGTATTATTGCCAGGGAGCGCAAGATGTGCAGTGAGTAACTTTTCATTATCATAGTTTAATAATCCAGATCGTACTGTAATTTGAGCTATTTTTCGCTCTGAATTATCTGCCGAATTTAAAAGTGTACCTATACATCTATACAGTGCGGTATTCAACATCGCATTCAATTTGGTAACTGAGTTAATTAGCATAGCTTTGTTATGGGTATTTTCTAATTTAGCACTGTTTATTTGTAGATAGGACACGCTATCTGCTCTTAGTACAGAAGTAAATATATGAGCAATATCACACCATAAATTATTTACATATTCTGGTAATGATCCATTTAGTAATGGATAGTATTTACCAAATAGTGATATCATGGTTACAATGTTTGGAAGAACCGATCGTACCCACGCTATTAATTCTGTAGTATTTATAGACGATCTATTACCTACTTTGCTAAAACAAGCGATTTGACCATATGGTATACGAAGTAATGAATCAACTTCTCCTTTATCTATGTTATTCAACTTAGTGTACCAAGTCCATACACCATATGTACCAATTAACTGTGGAAACGAGCAAATAACATTGGTTACACCGTTATTTTGGTGTACATTGCGCCTTCGAAAAAAAGATGGTGTTAAATTTATCGACGTTTTTTTGAAAAAGAACGATTTGTTAATACCAAATTTACTTATTTTATTTCGCAATTTTTGCGTCATCCCAATATCAATTATAAACTTTTTTCTTTCAATATGTATTGAACCATTTTTCCCGTGTATACATAAGAAAATAGTTATCAAAATAAAGTTGTCAAATGGGAATAAGAACATGTTATCTATATAACCAACATCACCTTTTACTGGATGTTTATGTTTATTAGCACTGCTTTCTGTGATAACTACTTTTTGTCCTCTTGAGAACATTTTTACCCCCATGAATTAGTTTTATGCATTGTCCTCTGGAAGGTCATGAAGCAATTTAATAGCATAATTATGTGTCGTAGTATTACTTCTATATCTTTTAATGTGATAATCTTTTACGGCTCTAGATAGTATTGATAGGTTAACATATAAATTGTTCATACATAGTTGCCTATTTCTATTTGAGTGGAAAAATTGTTTAATACAGTTAAATGCTTCGGATATATCCTGGTCATTATGAATATCATTATTGATATTTTTTTTACTATCATATTTACATGCTGTTTCGATAGTTCGATGCAATATCCTAATATTATCGATCTTTAATAAGTCACGCATATTATTAAATACATCAAATAATCCAACTGGTGGCGGTGGATTTATAATACGTTTTGGACTTGGAGCGGTGTAGTTAATTGTTAAATGATTTATATAAGATGAAAACGCTGAGATATAACATAAAAATTCTATACTAGATAAATTACGTATATCTTTAGTTGTTTGTACTGCTGGTGCTAAAGTGACTGGGCCTGTTTGATTTTGATCTTGATGTTTAATCATTTGCCTATTGCGATTGCGGCGTCTTGGTCCTTTAGCCATATGATATTTATTCAGGAGATCATATATTTTTATTTTGTTATCATCATTTACTATATCAACACATAAATAGGGCAATAGAATAGAAGTAACTCGCGGTTTGCCTTTTTTACCAAATCGCATAAACATAATTTTAATTAAATTTGTAAATAGTGGTGCCATATGTGAACTTTGTTTTGTCCAGCATACATAACCTACCGATCCTGGTTTACATACTTTGTTACTTTGTACTATTTTTACTTTTTGTAATGGGAAATAATCTATGTTAATAAATTTGATATGTTTTTTGTTCATTTACAAACTCCTTTGTTACGTGCGTATGACAAGTATACTTACACTTGATCCATTCTCAAAAATTTACCTTTGTTTACTCATGCTCATCTATTGGCTTTTGAGTTTCATCATTTATATAAGTATACATAGTATTTAATTCTAATCTTTTTGATTTATTTGAACGATTTAAATATTCTGCTTTAATGTATTTTTTATTTATTTTGTATTTTATCAAAGGCACATCGATTTTTTCATTTGGACTAATAATTACATCAGCTTCATCTATTTTTTTATTTACAACTTTTGCAGCTTTTTTATTAAACATAGCGCACTGATGCGTAAAAACTTCTTGTGCATAAGATATCTTTTTCCATTTTTGTTGCATCTCACGCATGGTTTGTAGTTGTTCATAAGACAAACCAAGGTGCTTTTCGGCCCACATATGTAATGAACATATAGACCAATTACGTAAATCACGTAATTGATGACCAGTGTTCATAATATTAGTTTGAAATAAACCATCCATTGAATATTCTATATTTACTATTGATATTGGTATTTCATAACCTGCTGTATATAATGAAAACATACTACATCTACGTGGTATTCTACCGATCAGATATAATAGCTCATGTGTTTTCACTTCGATTTGATCATTTGATACATTTAATAATAGCCTATTATCAGCATATTTTGCAATTGAGAAAAGATCATTACGTTGTAAACAAATCGCTTGGAACCAAACAAAATTACTAGGTGTAATAGCTGTGACCATAGCTATTAATATGTCATATTGATCTAGTTTAGTAAATTTGTCGTTATTTTCTTGATCTTCTGGTATTTGATCATTAAATAATTCATAATCGTAAAGTGTATGCTGATAACCTGGCAAAATTAAATAAGTAGATCCTAATGACAGGTTTAATGGTGGCTTATCATTATATTTTATAGTTATTTTATTTTTGTAATGCTTTGTCATGATACACATCCTCATAATCCAATCTTATTATTTAATGGCCGTGAATCTGAAAGTACGGTATCCAAATGACTCAGTACATTTGAATTCTCTAGCTCCCTTGAAATATGATATACTGGTTATTGGTGCCGATATAAAAACATTTGGTACTTGTTGTCCAAAAGTAGCACTTGGGCGTGATATAACTAGTACAAATCGCTTTTTATAAATGTTCTTATACTCATTTATATTTATATTTTCTGCCGTAGATATCTTTTTAATCGCGTCTTCTACATTCATAAGGGCTTCACATTCTTTTTCATCTATAAATCCAATTAATCGAACTTTTAGATTTTCGTCTTTGACTTTGATGATATTATCTTTAAATTCAGTGATATGTACTTTATAATTTTCTGGCATAATACTATACTCCTATATGATTACAGAGTCGTGCTGCTGTATGTGCTGGCATTATGTTTGGTACAATTTGGAGCTTAAAAGTAAGTTCAATACCAAACAATACCCCAAAGTCATCTATGTCTGAGATACCATTTGAGTCAGCCACACCGCATTCAATATATTCTATGGCGTCATCAATACCGGTAACTAATTCATATTCTGGTGTGTTATAATCGTCCATTCGTACTACAAATAACTCATATTCGGATGGCAGTCCATCAGGTAATTCCATAGGTAGTGATTTTACATTTAGTACTATTCCATACAGCAACGTTAATTCAGATGGGTCATTAGAACACACCTCAAGTATGTTCTCTCTTGCCATATATTCATTCATATCAGCAAGTCGTGTTGATCCTATCATCGTTTCAGAATCAATCAATAAATAAATTAATCTGCCGATATGCTGTTGCATATCCCTTGGATTTTGTATGAAATCAATTTCTTCCCATATTCTTTTTTTTCTTTGTTTCTGTATGGCCATTACTTACGTACTCCTATTTTTTATATAATTCTAGAAATATATTTAACAGCATGATAAAAGCCGGTGAATATTTATCTTTATGTTTATCAATATCCTTTAGAAGATCCTTGAATTTACATATTACTACTTCTCTTACTTCATTATTATCAATAGTAAGCATTTCAGTAGCATCATCCATCAAATAAGTAAACAGTGTTACGAACTCCCCATTAGTTTCCTTTGATGGGTGTATTTTAGCTATTTTCTCTAGCTCATTACTGCTAATATTTATACCAAGTTCTTCTTTTGCCTCTCTGATCGCAGCCTCTTCATATGTTTCACCTGCCCTTACATGGCCAGACACAGCTGAGCTCCATTTGTTTTCGTTTTCTGTACCGGGGGCTTTTAGTTGTATTAAAAATCTCCCGTTTACGACTTCAATAAAAACATGTACTGCTCTATGGTAACACTCTGTTGGCTGCTTATGCAGTTTGTCCTTACTGTATACATAATACATTTTTTTATCGTTTGCGTTAACAATTGCAAACTTTTCTCTAATAGGCCCATCCATTATGTTCAGAACCTCCTAATGCTTCATTGTTCCATTCTTGCACATCGAACTCCAATTCATTACCTACAATTACTGCAAAATCATCTATACTGTTCATTGAAGATTCCTGTATACATTTTTCTATATATTGTGTGGCTTTGTCTATTCCGTAGAACATCCTACACTGAATATTTGAGAATAAGACAAGTACTTGCTCATCTCTGTCTATTTCGTATGGGAGTTCTTTCGGATTACATATGGTGCCATTAAATATTGTGGAGGGAGTAGTATATAGGAATGTTTGATAATATACAGATAGAGCTATAAGGCCTTCTTCACTCGGGCAACCAAATAACTCAACAACGTCATTTTTTGTACCGATAATAAACACTAGATCATCGTCATGGTGCTGATTAATATCATCTATATCCATGACAATATTTTCTAAATCAGTTTCATTCATTTCACCTTTAGTTATAGCGGCTAATAGTTCTGGACTAATAGTGATGTTTTGATACATAAGGGCACCCCTTATTCCTTTATTAAATCATTATCTTCTTCATATTTAAGTCGTTTTTGATAATTGCCAGCAATATCTTCAGCCAGCGCTTTTTGTATTTTACTTAAGTGACCAAGTTTAAGGGCAACATTATCAAATTGCCCATCCAACATTAATTTATTAAAAATACTACTAATAAAAACATCCGGTTCGACATCTTTTTGCTGATTCATATATATCGATCTTGATGTTGCTTCAACTTGATCACACAGCATTAATATTAGAGCTTCAATACTGGATGGCTTCTCAGTATGATATCTAAACATATCTTCTATTACGTCTTTATTTTGTGAAATAGCTTTTTCAAAAATAGATCGTAGTACAGTTGTACCATGATGCTGTGCCGCTATTTTTATTACCTCAATTGGAAAATCATGGCAAATTAAGATTGTTACAGTATCAGACACATGTCTTGTTAGAATTTGGTAACTTATCCATGGATCAAGATCATCATGAATATTTTGTTTACCTTGATTTTCAGTGAAAGCTTCAGGAAACCACATTTTACCAATATCATGATATTTAGCGGCTAATTGTAAATTGGGGGCATCCAGCTCTATAGCAGAGGTCACATTATCAATGATATTTATCAAATTCTGGGTGTGTTTGTAACTACCTGGTGCTTTCTCACGAAATTCAACCCACAGTGGATAATGACTGTCTAGTGGCCCAAAATCTTTTTTGTCAGGTTTTTCTATTATTTCATCTGTTGGCGCTTTACTTGTATTCTCCTCTACATTTACTTTCGTCATAGCTTTTACCTCGATATCCATAGAGTGAAACAAATTCGTCTATCGGTAATGTTAAAAAATCAGCCATCACTTCCAAATAGTAATCCCTGCCTTCAATTCCGCGTTCAGACATTTCAGGATGAAACTGCACACCAAATGCATTATATTCTGGAAAAACAGCTGATTCAATTTCATGTTCAGGGCCTTCAATCACATTTGTATTCGGCCCAATATAGCTGATTGATCTATTAGAGCTTGACCAAGCAACCGGTATAGCATTGTTTGGTGGCATAACTAATTGATGATGGGTACTTATTACCATTGTTTGTTTACCTGTAGCAGGATACGTGACACCATGTATAAAACCTGCATGATTAGAAATATCCTGATACATTTTACCACCACACATTACATTGATAAATTGGAATCCCCTACATATACCAGTTATTTTTACAGAATGCGCCAAGGCCATCTCAAATAGCTTTTGTTCAATAGTATCTCTATGTGGGTTAATCATAGAAATATTTGTATGAATACCACCATATAATAATGGGTTGACATCTGCACCCCCAGTAAATAACACAGCTGTCAATTTAGGCATCATATCTTCAACTTCTACACTTGCTAGACTATCAGCTGTTAGTACTGTAGCTCCAAGTTCAGTAAACAGAGATATGTACAAATAGTTACCATTAAAAATGAGTACATTACTTTGTTCCAACTGCTGTCTTTGCTTTACTGTTTTGTTTTTTATCACGATATTGTATCCTTTCTTTAAGTCTGAGATATTGATCTATATATTTTTGGGCCACTTTATCAGTTAATGCTGAAAATGCTTTAATAACAAGAGGCTCAAACAATTCCTGTGC
>Ga0190303_1000477_pt1 | contig 16624 bp, 17 predicted proteins | sample 48700701_MG_FD_161672 | JGI IMG/M metagenome (GOLD analysis project Ga0190303, IMG submission 161672) | Hydrothermal vent sediment bacterial communities from Southern Trench, Guaymas Basin, Mexico - 4870-07-0-1_MG | ecosystem: Environmental > Aquatic > Marine > Hydrothermal vents > Sediment ...
TGTTGTCACAGTAAACATCGGGGACAAAACATATCAGGTGAAGTATGAAGAGATGAAACTTATACCACTGGGGCTTGGAGAGACAGTGGAGGCTGAGATTATCCCTGCAAAGGGGTTTGATGTTGGTGCTGGCAAGGGTAAGCCAGTCACGACAAAACTTGAAGGCGGTGTTGTAGGAATAATAATAGATGGAAGGGGAAGGCCACTCACACTACCAGAAGACCACGGAAAGAGAATAGCGAAACTGAAGGAATGGTTCACAGAACTTGAGGTTTACCCCTCAATTCCATAGGAGGCAAAAATGGCACATGCATATACACCAGGTCTAAAGGTTACAAAAAAAACAATAGTGAGGAAGGAGAGGAAACTTCCCTTGAAGGGAAATGTTCTGGTGAAGGTCGGGGATGAGGTTGAACCCGATACCATTGTTGCCAAAACTGAACTTCCAGGTGATGTTCAGACAATAAACCTTGCGGGAAAACTTGGTATAATGCCGGATGAAGTGAAGGACTTCATCCTGAAAAAAGAGGGAGACCCTGTTGAAAAGGACGAGGTGATTGCAGAAACAAAGGGACTGTTTGGAAGGTTCCTTAAAACCCAGATAAAATCACCTGTAAAGGGAACAATTGAGACAATTTCACCAATCACTGGTCAGCTTATAATCAGGGAGCCCCCAATCCCTGTCCAGATTGATGCGTATATAAAGGGTAAAATTGTTGAAGTTATTGAGAACGAAGGGGTGATCGTTGAGACTGTTGCAACCTTTGTCCAGGGGATTTTTGGTATAGGTGGAGAGACAAAGGGGGTTATCAGGAGAATAGTGGATAAACCCTCAGACCCTGTTACACCAGAAGTGATAGACGACAGTCTGAAGGGAGCAATCGGTATAGGAGGTTCCATCGTAACTAAAGAGGCACTGGATAAGGCAGTTAAGGTGGGTATGAGTGCAATTGTTGTTGGTGGTATAGATGACATGGACCTGAAGAGATTCCTTGGGTATGAGATTGGTGTTGCCATTACAGGGAATGAGCAGAAGGGCATCACCCTGATTATCACTGAAGGCTTTGGTAAAATGAACATGTCAAACAAGGCATTCAAACTCCTCACAGATTCAGAGGGGAAGCATGCCTCTGTGAATGGTGCAACACAGATAAGGGCTGGTGTGATGAGGCCAGAGGTTATAATACCACTTGAAGGTGAAACTGGTGAAGATATTGAGATAAAAGAGGCAAGGGGGCTTGAAGTTGGTGACCTTGTCAGGATAATCAGGGCACCATACTTTGGTTATATTGGTAAGGTTGTGGAACTCCCACCAGAACTCCAGAAGATAGAAACAGAGGCAAAGGTGAGGGTTCTTGTGGTTGAAACTGACAATGGAGAGAGGATAACCCTGCCAAGGGCAAATGTAGAAATCATTGAAGAATAAGGAGGAAATATGGAATTTTTGATTCTGGGCGGAATGATACTTATTATGGACATTCTGAGGAATGTTGATGTGTTTAAGGATTCCCTTAAGTCCCTTGAGGGATTGAAGATACCCATTGGTATCGTGGTCTTTCTCCGGGGGCTTTCCTACATTGTCCATCCACGACTTTTCTTTATGGGACTCATGGGACTGATTGCTGGTGCAATCCTTATTATGGAAATCATAACCATGGCAATTAAGGACAAGGAAACGAAGAAAAAGGTAAAGAATGGGATGCTTGGAATCTCCGTTCCCGTTGGCTTCATCACCATTGTTGCTGGTGTTATAGGGATGTTCTTCAGATAATAAACCTCAAAAATCCTGCAATACAGAGCCCCACCATTATGTAAACGGTGGGGCTTATGCCATACATGGGAATAAATATCATGCTTACAAGGAATGAACCCACTGCTGCACCCATCAGGTCAAATGTATAAACAATGGCTGCTGAATTTCTGTATCTTCCGCCCATACCTGCTGTTGCGCTTCCATATGTGTATCCTATAAGCATACCCGTGTAAAGATTCCCTGGAAAGAGCAAAAATACAAGGTATGGAGGTAGTTTGCTTATAAATAACACAAGGAGAAGTGGAGGTATCAATAAAAGGAACAGAAGGGGACTGAACCTGTTCTGGGGTATTTTTTCAAAGATATATGAACCCACCCCAAGTCCAAGCATGAAGATACCCACAAGGAGACCAATGTGGATATAGGCACCACCTACAATCATCTGGAATTGGAAGAGCGAAAGCAGTTCAATTGCTATTCCAGTCCCACCTATCAGTGCAACTGCATATCCAATCCTCTTAAAGAAAAGGGGAACTATCAGGATCAGGAAGAATACATACGGTTTTATTTTTGAGAACACGGATAAAAATCTGCAAAAATTCGGTGAATACTTCTCTGCCCAGTATTTTGTGAAAAGGTAAAATATCACAGGTTTCTGCATTGTTGAAACCACACCACCTGTAATCCTCTCCTGTGCATAGGAGTGCCTCTCTCCCTCAATGAGCCATCTTAAATAATATGGGGTTAGATACTCCACCCTCATTTTCTCCCTGACTCCATCAATCCTATCTTCATCAGGATAAAGTGGTGCCTTTGAAAATAACAGCATTGCAGTTTCACCCGGTATTATGTAATGATGCTCAAAAGCTGTTTTGAAGGTTGAAAGTGTAACATCACCTATCCCCTTTATAACCCCCTCTATATAATTCTCTGAAGATGGAATTCTAACAACCAGAATCCCATTACCCGTAATCAGTCCAGATATCCGCTTCGCAGATGTTCTGGTGAAAAATCTTGCTGATTCAAGACAAACTGGCATACCTGTATTAAGGAAGACCACATCGTATCTTTGTTCACCCTTCAAAATAAATCTCATCGGGTCAGAATAAACCCATCTAATCTTTTCTGGATACATGGATTTAATGGGAAGATTTTTATCTGGTTGCACAATGGTGAGAGAGCCTTCCTTTACCAGTTCTTCAGCCTCTCCAGGTGGTGGCAGACCAAGGGATAGGATCTCAGGATTGTTCTTCTTAACAAACATAAAGGGGATGTGGACATGTTCATCAATAAACCTGTTGGGATAGGTGAAGGAAAGCACACCATTTAAATACAAACTTACCATTCCCTTCTCCTCAAGAAGCACATACCTTCCATAAAGGGTGTCGTATATCTTTGAATGTTTACCATGTGGAAGATTTCTTTTTATCCCGTGATGAAATGAGAATCCAAATGCAAAATACAGTGGCACAAGTAAAATGAACAACAGGTAATAAATCCTTCTCTTTAAGAAGAGAATACCAATCCATATGGCAAGACCACAGGAGACAATGGGTCTGATTGAAGGAGGAATAAACAGGAGTGTTACATAGGAAAAAAGGAGACCACCAGTAAGGTCACCAATGGAGTCCATCATATATGGTCTTATAAACCCCCTTATGTTTTCTCCCTCTTCCCATTCCTTCATTCCCCTTCCAAATATGCAACCGAGAATAAAGAATAGTGGTGATAATATTACAAATGATGTAAAAAGAATTACTGGAACACCTGCAATCTCTCCCGGCCCTATATGGAAAATGGTCTTCACAGAATAGGTGAAAAATAGGGCTACGGGAAAAAGCAATACATAGAGAATGGAATAAAGTGCAAGATTACCATGCCTTCTTGAAAAACTCACACCAGCACCAATCCACAACATCCAGGAAGAAAGAAGAATACCCGTTGAGAGTTCATTCCCTGAAAAAACAAGATAAACCTCCCTGAGAAGGAATGTCTGGGTGAATACACTCAATACCCCTATGAGAAAAAGAGGGAACATCATTCAATCAAATGGGATTTCAAATCTTCCAGTTCCTTCTCATCAAGTGGATTACCATCCTTTGATAATTTTATCAGCATCAGGTAATGCCCTGGCATCTCAAGTCTGGAGAATGTAAGTTCATACTGTCCACTCAATTCAATGGTCTTCCTTAATACAGGTATGTCTTTTGGAAAAACAAGGGCAAGCAGTGTTCCATTTGATACATTCTCATACAATACTATCGGGATTTTATCCCTTGATTCAACCATGGCTGTATATCCAAGTTTTATCAATTTTGCAAGGTGTTCTTCTGTCTCGCTCAACCTGTAAAAATCCTCTATGGAGTAGTAAAGTTTCTTTACCAGTTCAGGGGGAACTTCCTTGAGCATATTTGAGATCGTATCTATCTTCATTATATCCATCTTCCTCATACCTTCGTCAAAATCCCTGAATTTCCCAATGTGTCTTGAAATTATCTCCTTCAGTGCATCATACATCTTTGAGGTGTTGTCAAACCCTGCTGATTCAGCCCTTACATCAATGATATTAACAACCGTATTCCCGAATTTTTTGGGTGGGTGTATAGCAAGAATGAATAAATAGGGATGCTTGCCTAACTCTTCTATCAGTCCCTTTGTATTCTCCCCCTCCGGCAAAACCATCAGGATTTTGAAATCTATGTAAAATTCAGTGGAGGACATTACATTGAGAAAGACCTGCTTTATCCCTGTTCTGTTAAACTCCTGAACAAGGAATGGGATGATTGCCCTCATAAAATGCTCATATCCACCAAAATAATCCCTGAACCTATCCCTTTCAACCTTCCTCTTCCTGTAAAGTCTGTAAAGAACCTTCCTTATCCTATCATGTATTGCCCTGCCAAATGGTCTCCCTTCCTGGTCAGTGATCTCAAGCCTCACAACGGTTATCCCATCGGATGTGGTGAACTCCTTGTTGTATCTTACATCCATCCCGCCAGTGGCAAAGGCAATCGCATCAAGAACCTCTTTTAATGAAAGATCCTTCTCAAAAAATCCCACTGTTATGCCTGTAAGGTGTTCCTTTATGGTCCTGATATTCTTCACCCAGACCTGAATCTCACCCCTGCTTCTCTTAACCCTCTGTATTATTTTGTAATTATGTATTATCTGGTCGGCAAGGTCTTCGGGTTTTCTCTCCTCAATATAAGCCTTTGACCTTGATGCAAAAAACTTAAAAACCTCACCATCAGGCCCTATCAAATGAGGCAATATCTTTTTCTCCACGCTCCTTTCTATCACATCAACAACCTTTGAATATATCTCCAGCCTCTTTGCCTCCATTGAAATAAGCAGCCTCTTGGCAACGGACCCGATGGAAATATACCTTATGTTCTGTAAAATCTCGTCCCTCTCATCAAGGAACTTCTTCATACTGTCTTCATCCTCAATCTTAATCACAACAATTATTAAACCCACCTCCTTATCCTGTATCTCTGCCACCATACCCACCTCGTAGTAAATGTTCCATCCCCTCTCATGGATTGCACCCATCACAGCATCAGAAAATCCAGGCCAATCAGATGCAATTATACCAATCACCATTGGAAAAGGATACTTCACCTTTCCAGGAATTTCATTAATATAGGTATGAATACCCTCACCCCTGTTTGACCACTTTTCTATAAGGGTCTTTACAATCCTCTTCTCCTCTTCAACAGGGAAGAGTTCTCTTATTGAACCCATTATTTTGTCAATATCCTCAGTGTGTGATGGCATAGTATATTATATTCACACCCATTTTGAAGGCCTCTTCCCTCTTTTCAGGAGGATCATTGTGCACATCAGGGTCTGCCCAACCATCGCTTATATTTGAGTTGTATGTATAAAACAATGCAAGGCGCCTGTTTATAAACAGTCCGTATCCCTCTGGTGGCCCTTTATAATGCTCATGTATCTTTGGCAGTCCATTCTTCAAATCGTAAAAACAGTGGTAAATCTCGTGGTCTGGTGGAAGTAGTATCAACTTGCTTTCAGGGAACGCCTTTGCAACAAGCCTTCTGAAGTACTCATCCATCCCATAGTCATCATCAGCATAGACAAAACCACCACTGTAAAGATACTTCCTCAAATTCTTTATCTCTTCTTCTGAAAGGTTAATCTTTCCATGGCCAGTTATAAAGAGAAAGGGATAAAAAAATATCTCTGGACTATTTAGAGAAAGTACAACCTCTTTTGGAGAGGTTTCAATCCCCGTCCTTTTCTGGAATTCTCTGAGCATATTGGGAATGATGGAAGGGTCATTGTACCAATCCCCACCATTGTACTTCACCCTGACAATCTGTATCTGTGAAACAAGAAGAAGGCTAAGAACCCAGTTCACCTTTGAGTTCCTTTATCTTTTCTTCAAGTGCCCTCTTAATCCTTATCATCCTGTTCAGTTGCCTTGCAATAACTGCAATATTTTTCCTTATCTCCTCTTCCTTTTCCTTTAATTCCTCAATCTCTGCCTCAAGTTTTTCCTTCTCCTCTTTAAGTTTATCAACATCCTCCTGCATGGAGAGGTTTTCAAGTGTTGAGGCAAGGTCTTCATCAACAATCAACTCCTCTGATTCTCCACCCTCATCAAGGCTTTTTATGCCCTCAAGGAGTTTCTTCTTATCCTCAACTTCCCCCTCTGCTTCTCCCCTCTCCTGCCTCTCCTCTTCCTGCTGTTCAAGCAACTCATCTTCTTCATCTTCTTCTCTTCTTCTTCTAAAAAACATCTTCACCCCCTTGGGTGGAATGACCTGACAATCTCCTTCAGATACTCCCTGCTTAAGTGTGTGTATATCTGGGTTGTTGATATATCACTGTGCCCAAGCATCAACTGGACAGCCCTCAGGTCTGCTCCGCCTTCAAGCAGATGTGTGGCAAAAGAATGCCTGAATGTATGTGGTGTGACATGCTTTTTTATGCCAGCCATATCCACATACTTCCTTAACCTTTTCCAGAAGCCCATCCTGCTTATTTTTTTACCACGTTTTGACAAAAAAAGCAAGGGGTTTTTTGTCTTTTCAAAAAATGGCCTTCCCTTCTCAAGGTAATCCAGGATGGCCTTCTTTGCCCTCCCTCCAAGTGGAATAAGCCTTTCCTTCCCTCCTTTACCAATAACCCTGATAAATCCATCTTCAAGAAAAACATCCTCCATTCTCAATGAAAGAAGTTCGGAGATTCTCAAACCACATCCATAGAGTGTCTCTATACATGCAAGGTCTCTCAAACCAATAGGCTCAGAGGTATCAACTGCATCTATAATTTTTTCAACCTCATAAACCTCAAGCACAACTGGAATATAAACAGGGATTGATGGTGTTTCAATCAACTCGGATGGGTCATGGTCAATATACCCCTCAGAAAAGAGGAATTTATAGAAGACCCTTATACTGCTCAATTTCCTTGCAATGGAACGGGGTCTCAGTTTTGACTTCTTCAATGAATATAGAAATCGGGATATATCACCTGTCTCTGTTTTTACAGGGTCTTTATCAGTGAATTCAAAAAATTGAACGATGTCCCTTATGTATGCCTCCACAGAATTCTTTGCAAGTCCTCTCTCCGCAAGGAGGTACAGCCTGAAATTCTCAAGGTATCTGGTAAACTTCTCCTGCATCTGGTATGTCCACCTCTATTCCCATTTCACTTATTGCCTCTCCAAATGGATATATCTGGTCCTCTTCACCATGCACAAGGAATGCCCTCTCAGGTTGAACCTTTTTAACGAATTCAATTAAGTCATTCCTATCAGCATGTGCACTGAACTCATGGAGGACAACCACCTCAGCCCTTCTCTCATAGGGTTGGCCAAAAATCTTAACAATCCTTTCACCGTCAACAAGCTTTCTTCCAAGGGTATTTTTCGCCTGAAACCCTACTATCAAAATTATATTCCTTTCATCCTCAATGTTGTTTTTCAGGTGGTGGAGGATCCTTCCATGCTCACACATACCACTGGCAGATATGATAATCATTGGACCATCCATGTGATTCAGTGCCTTTGATTCTTCCACATCTGTTATGTACTTTATTCTCCCGAACCCGAATATGTTGTGGTTTTCCCTCAAAAGTTTGTATGCCTCTTCATCAAAGCACTCAGGGTGTCTCAAAAACACATCAGTAATGTTTACTGCAAGGGGAGAATCAACATAGATGGGAATTTCAGGGATGGCGTCTTTCTCAATGAGTTTATTTATGCTGTACACCACCTCCTGTGCCCTCTCCACTGCAAAGGAGGGTATTATCACCTTTCCCCTTCTTTTCACTGCCCTGTTTATAACATCTGTAAGGTCCTTCTCTGCATTTTCTATATTCCTGTGAAGCCTGTTCCCATAGGTGCTTTCTGTTATGAGTATATCCACCTTTCCTGGAATTTCAGGGTCTCTTATGATGGGAAGATTGGTTCTCCCAAGGTCACCAGTGAAGAGAAGTTTTTTACCTTCAATCTCAATCATTACCATGGAGGAACCCAGTATGTGGCCTGCATCAAGGAAGTAGAACGAAAATCCCCTTTTTACAGGTTGACGGTATTCAACAGGGGTGAAAAAACCAAGTGCCTTTTCTGCATCCTCAACTGTATAAAGTGGTTCAACAAGTGGTTCTCCCCTCTTTTTGTGTTTCTTATTCACATACTCTGCATCCCTCTCCTGAATATGGGCGGAGTCCTTAAGCATGTATTCAAGCAGGTCAATTGTTGCAGGGGTTGTGAATATATCCTTTTTAAACCCATTTTTTACAAGGTTGGGGATATTCCCTGAATGGTCAATATGGGCATGGGACAGTATCATATAGTCAAGGCTTTTTATATCAAATGGCAGATTCCTGTTCTTCTCCTCTGCCTCCTTCCTCCTTCCCTGAAAGAGCCCACACTCAAAAAGCACCCTTACACCATCCCCTTCAATAATAAACTTGCTTCCTGTAACCTCTTTTGTTGCACCATAAAATTCAATACGCATACCCGAGACCTCCTTTTATTTCACCAAGTTTACCTGTTGGTCCATGCCCTGGAAGGCATATGAGTTCATCATCCATCTCCATCAACTTTTTTATTGAAGACCAGAGCAGTTCCTCATCCCCACCGGGGAGGTCTGTCCTTCCAACCCCAAAAAGCATTATTGTATCTCCTGTGAACAGATAATTCTCAAAGAGTATGCATATACTTCCTGGTGTATGACCTGGTGTATGGATTATCTTCAATGTATGCCCCAGAAAATCTATCTCATCACCATCCCTGAGGAGTTTGTCAGGTTCTGGTGAAATCACTGCCTCACCAAAAACAGCAGAACCGTTCAGTGTTGTATCCTTCAGATACTCCCTGTCAAGGCTGTGAATTATCAGGTTTGCTCCATAATGCGAAACAAGGTGTTCATTCCCTCTTATATGGTCAAAGTGACCATGTGTATTTATCACAAAGAGGATATTAAGGTCTGTGTCAATTATACCACCAGGGTCAACAATAAAACCCTTCCTGCCTTCAGAAACAATGTATGTATTTGTATTTAAGTTACCCGTGATTATCCTTTTTATCTCCATACCAGCCAGAGAAATACTGAAGAGGCAAAGACCCCTGCAAGTGTGAAGAGAAGTCCAACCCTCACAAACTGCCAGAACCCGAATTTCAGGCCTTCCCTCTTCATTATTCCGAATGTTACTATGTTTGCCGCAGCACCTATCGGCGTGATATTACCACCCACGGTTGCTGCAATCACAATGGCAAAAGGGAAAAGATAAGGGGAAACATTGAAACTGCTGGCAAGTTTCATCCCCACTGGTATCATTGCTGTTACATATGGGACATTATCAATAAAGGCCGATAGGAAAACTGATAAAACTATGAGGGAGGTGAATGTAAAGAAAAGACTGCCACCCATATACTTCTCAATCCCATGAGCAATCAGGTCAACCACCCCAACATCGGTTATTGCCCTTATGAGGACGAATATGCCCATGAGTATGAATGTGGTTTCAAGGTCAAACTTCTTCAAAATATCCTTTCCATCCCTTCTCATGGTGATAAGAAGAACAATTGCAATTATGAAGGAACCAAGCCCACCCGCAATGCCAAAAAGCCTGTGTGAGAATGATGTAAGGAAAAGCCACAAAAGGGCTATAATAAATGCTACAATTGAACGGATAGACTTCAGTGGCTCAACCCTTATTGGTTTAAGCTCCTTTCCCCTCAAACCCCTGTAAAGTAGATAAATCACAAAAAGTGATGCTATAGCACCAATCTCAACTGCAAAGAAAATACCTGGCCTGCCATCAAGATAGAAAAAATCAAGGAAGGTCATCTTCATGTAATCGGCAAGTATGAGGCTTGGTGGGTCACCCACAAGGGTCGCTGTACCCTGAAGATTGGAGGAAAGTGTTATGCCCATCAGGTAAGGAATGGGTGAAACATCCGCCTCCCTTGCAATGGCAATGGCAACAGGAGCAACTATCAATACAGTGGCAACATTCTCAAGAAACATGGAAATCAAGCCTGCAAAACCCGAGACAAGGATCACAGAACCAAGAACCCCTCTGGAGTGTGCAACAATTCTCTCTGCAAAAAGTGCTGGCACATTATCCTTCACCATTGCATCGGTTATTATGAGAAACCCTGCAAAGATAAGAATAATGTTCCAGTTTACAAACCTCAAAACATTCAGGGGTTTTAGATTCCCTGTGAGTATTATCAGCAATATTCCCACCCATATAATAACATCCCTTCTTTTATGTACAGTGGCAAAGAGGATATAAACAACAAAGAAAATTATCAGGGTAGCAACCATTCTCTAATCTCCCAGATATCCTCACCTTCCTCTCTTTTAATCATTCCTATTTCAGGTGCATACCATTCTGTTGTGGTTAAGGTATCACTGTTTCTTATCTCCATCCTTGTAACCCTGTAAACCTCGTGGAAAAGATTATCCCCTACCTTCATATTACCTGTATAATGAACACCAATTCTGTATTTGAAAAGGAATCTGAGTGTATCCCCATAATAGAACTTTGTTGATAAAATGCTGTCTTCAACAACCGTTCCATCAATAGGTGGGTCTGGCAAATAAAACTCATAGAATGTTCCAAACTCAATCTTTTCACCATTGATGGTCTGGTATTCATCCTTGATGTTATAAATCCCATCAGGCAGTCTTTGAAAAAGATAGGGTACTCCATTTATAGCAGTATGATATGTTGAATCTCCCTGTCCCTCCATAAGAATCTCAGCAGTTCCACCAGAAGAAACAGAGTATATCCAGCTTGCACCCTCGTAAAGGGGAAAGTACGCACTCCCGAGCCTGACACCAGGGCCTGAACTACAGCCCGATGCCAATACCAATATCAACAATATCAGGTGTGTATGTCTCATTAAATACCTCTTTTATCTTTACTGTGAGGAAAACCCTCTTTTCATTAAAACTCCATCCGGGCTCAAAAAGTACAACTCCAATGGGCAGGAACAACCTTTCATATCCTCCATGACACCATCTCTGAGCAAGGACACCATTAATCCCCAACCCTATGGCATACCAGTCACCCGAAAGCCTGAGGCCAGCACCAAGGGACAAAAACCTCATTGAAAGTGTAGAATTGGTGTATGAAGTAATCTCCATTGATACAAAGGGATGACCGGAAGCAAGCCTCACCTCAGCATCAACACCCGAAGTGAATGGATTGCTCAGGCTTCCCATGGGTAGTGATGTTGAAAGAAGCATTTCAAGACCTGCAAGAACAAAGAAAACCATGGGATAATTCTAATCTATGAAACCTGTTTGTCAACAAGGCGCTATGCCTCTATCCTCCAGGGACGTCTCCGGGGACGGAGTTTGAAAATTTGACAGTTTGATAAATTTATAAATTTATCCTCCGTCCCCTGAGTGCAGCCTCTTTGTATTCTTCAATCAAGGTCTCAATGAGTTCCTTCACTGAAACAATCCTGTCAACCCTGTATGCATTTGCTCCTGCAAAGGCAAATCCCTGGTCAAGTTTACCAAGTTTTGCATTGGTAAGGGCGAGTGCAATACAATACGGAGTAGTTCTAAAATCACAGGTCTTCAGACACTTCCATGGACACCTGAATGGTTTTCTTTCACCCATACTGACTTCATCAAGGAATTTATTCCTTATTGCCCTTCCTGGAAGACCAACAGGGCTATCTATTATAATTATATCCTCTTTTTTACATTTTACATAAGCCTCTTTGAATTTAATGTCTGCATCACACTCATGGGTTGCAACAAACCTCGTAGCCATTTGAACACCATCAGCACCAAGTTTGAGAAACTTATAAATATCTCCACCTGTGAATATCCCTCCTGCTGCAATCACAGGTATTTTTTTGCCAAATTTATCCTCATACATCTTTATCACATCCTTCACCTGGAGAAGAAGATTCTCAAGTTTGTATTCAGGGTCATCTATTTGTTCCCGTTTGAATCCAAGATGCCCACCTGCAAGTGGACCCTCAACAACCACTGCATCAGGCACATGGTTGTAGTGGTTTGCCCATGACCTGAAAATGATATTCGCTGCCCTACCAGACGATACTATAGGAACTATTTTGGTGTTAGAGGCTATTAATTCATCAAATGTGACATTGTCCGGGAGTTTCAGGAACAGGCCTGCACCAATTAAAACAAGGTCAGCACCTTCATCAATTGAGACCTTCAGCAACTGGTCATAATCGGTCAGTGCTATCATGATGTTAACACCAATTATACCTCCACCTGAGAGTTCCTTTGCCCTTGCAATCTCCCTCTTCAACACCCTCCTGTTTGCAGCCCTGTAATCCTTCACGAAATCAGGCTCAAGCATACCCACACCTGCCGCACCAATAACCCCTATCCCCCCTTCCTTTGCAACAGCAGAGGCAAGCCCTGAGAGGGATACCCCTACACTCATGCCACCCTGAATAATGGGGAGTTTTGTTGTTAAATCACCTATTTTTAGTTCTGGCAGTTTAATCTCATCCATGGTTTCTCCTTCTAAAAATATCACAAACCCCAACCTTTTCAAGAAGCTTTTTCAATTTTTCTATGGGCAATCCAATCACATTTGTTTCACTCCCATTCACATACTCAACAAGTGCCCTTCCCTTCTCCTGATACCCATACGCACCTGCCTTATCAAGTGGTTCTCCAGTTTTGATATACTCCCATATCTCTCTGTCTGTTAGTGGTCTAAATTTCACCTCGGATACTTCATGGTCAACCATCTCCTTCTCCGGGGTTACAACTGCAATCCCTGTATATACCCTGTGAACCTTACCGGACAACTTTTTCAGCAATCTATATGCGTGATTCTCATTCTGTGGTTTCCCAAGAATTTCACCATCAAGGAATACTATTGTGTCAAACCCAAGCACTATCTCTCTGCCTTTTCTAACAGCCCTTGCCTTTTTCAGGGCGTTGAATTCAACGGTCTTAACAGGGTCTTCAAAGAATTCCTCATCAACATCAGGCCTTCTTATTTCAAACTCAACATTCATCCCGGAGAGGAGTGATATTCTTCTTGGAGAACTTGATGCAAGCACAATCTTCATTTCTCTGGCAAAAAGCCCGGTCTCTCCTGAAATTCTATATTTTCAACACCAAATCTCTTCACAAGTTCCTCCCTTATCATATCCATAACTTCCTCTTTTTTCCCTGCTTCTGTGTTCCTCTTAAAGACTATCTCCACAACAAAACCCTTTTCTGTTTTACTCACAGTGTAAACATCCTGAACAACCTCAACATCCTTAATCCTCTCCTTAAGACATTTCAACATTTCCCTGACAGATTGGTCTTCACAGGCAGGGTCAACATGTACAACACACACACCACCATATTCTTTCTGCACCATCTTTTCAACTTCATCGGCAACAGAATGTGCCTTCTCAACCGAGAGATTTCTATCAACCTCTATATGGAAGGTGATAATCGGGAAGGATTCAACATTTGATATGATAAAATCATGGACAGCCCTCACTCCCTCAACACCCATTGCAATCTCCTTTATACCGTTCACCATATCAATTGAAGGCGGAACACCAATTATCCTGTCGTATGCATCCTTCAGGAATTTGAACCCAAGTGCAGCTATAAGAATTCCCACGACAAAACCTGCAATCCCATCCATCCTCACTATACCAAATCTCTGAACAATGAGTGAGAACAGAACAAACACACTTGTGATTGTATCAAACCTGTGATGCCAGGCATCAACCTGAACAATTTTTGAGCCTGTTCTCCTCACAACCCTGAATGCATAAAGGGACATGGCCTCCTTTATCAGAATGGTGAATAATAATCCTGTAAGAATCCACACATCTATCTTCAACTCAATGGGGTTCATTATCCTGAGTGCTGCCTCCTTTGAGAACATAAAACCTGCAAAAACAAGTATTATTGCCATGAAAACCATCACAAAGTACTCTGTTTTCCCGTGTCCATAGGGATGTTCTCTATCAGGTGGTGTCCTTGACTTGTATATACCGGCAAGCATAAGCAATGAACTTATTGAATCTGACAGGGTGTGGAAACTATCTGCAAGGATGGCTATACTACCTGAAAAGAAAAATAAGATAATCTTTATCAGGAATAAAATCACATTCCCTGCTATACCAAAAATCCCTGCTTTTACAGTCTCCTCACTATGCCTCATTTATCTTCTGAAGAATAAGATTATACTCAAATCCCTTCTGGAGAAGATACTTTATAAGTTTATCTTTCCTGTTCTTATACCTTTTTTTCACCCTGTTTATAACCTTCTCCAGAGCCTCCTCCTCATCGTAATCCTGTAATACATCCTGTATTACATGTTCTGGTATTCCCTTCTCCCTCAATTCACGGGAAAGAAGATTCACTCCTCTGGGACTTGTTTCAAATCTGGAACGGACAAAGATTTCGGCAAACCTCCTGTTGTCTACAAGTTTACTTGATGTGAAGTCTCCTATCACCCTGTCTATTGTCTCCTTTGAGTAGTGTTTATGCCTGAGGTATTCCTCAATTTCCTTTTCGCTCCTCTCCCTTCTTGAGAGAAGCCTCAATACCCTCTCCTTAGCAAATGGAATGATAAATTTTTCGTATAAGGAATCAATATCCTTTTCTGAAACCTCATCACCATCACTGAGTCCATACCTTTTGATGGTTCCGTAGGTATAGACCCCTTCTTCCCTCTCACCAATCAATAGCAAGAATTTATTCTTCCCCAGCCTCTTCAGCCTTATTGTTTTCTTCTCCAAACCCCATCCGCCTCCTTATGTCCATTTCAATCTTCCGTGCAATATCTGGATTTTCTTCAAGAAACCTCCTCACCCTCTCTTTGCCCTGACCAAGCCTCTCTTCACCATAGGAATACCATGAGCCTGTTTTTGTTATCACACCTTGCTGAATTCCCATATCTATAAGTTCACCCTCCTTTGATATTCCTTTACCATAAATTATGTCAAACTGAGCAGTCCTGAAAGGTGGAGCAAGTTTGTTTTTGACAACCTTCACCTGAACCCTCATACCAACACTTGTATCACCTTCCTTGATTGCACCGAGATTCCTTATCTCCATTCTTACAGATGTGTGGAACTTGAGGGCAAGGCCACCAGGTGTTGTAAGGGGATTACCGAACATAACACCAATTTTGTATCTAACCTGATTTATAAAGATTGCACATGTCTTTGACTTACTCAAAACACCTGTGAGTTTTCTCAATGCCTGTGACATAAGCCTTGCCTGGAGACCAACATGGGCATCACCCATCTCTCCATCAATCTCTGCCTTTGGCACAAGTGCTGCAACGGAATCAACCACAATAAGGTCAACTGCACCACTCCTCACGAGTGTTTCTGCTATCTCAAGTGCCTGTTCCCCTGTGTCTGGCTGGGATATGAGCAATTCATCAATATCAACACCAAGTGCCTCTGCATATATAGGGTCAAGTGCATGCTCTGCATCTATAAATGCTGCTATACCACCCTTCTTCTGTGCCTCTGCAATAATGTGTAATGCAAGGGTTGTTTTCCCGGAAGACTCCTGACCAAAGATTTCAACTATCCTTCCCCTTGGAACACCACCAATACCCAGTGCATAATCAAGGCTCATTGAACCAGTTGGAATCACATCCACCTGAATCACTTCCTGCCCACCAAGCCTCATTACAGCACCTTTACCAAACTGCTTCTCTATCTGCTTCAACGCCTCCTCTATTGCCCTTTTCTTTTTCTCCTCCATATTACCTCCTTAAAGTTTCAATGTTAATAATCCAAGCAAAACCACAAAAACACCAATGAGGGAGAGCAAAACAGGTTCGAACCTCTCCTTTCTTATAAAATATATATAAATCAGTTCAAAACCACCCCATAAACCCAGAAGACTGCCACCAGCAACCCCCATGATAATTGTGGGCATGTTCATCCTGATGCTTGAAAAAATAATGGCTGATAGATCGGATGTGATGAAACCTGAGGATATAAAAGGAATAAAGAGCATGGATAATCCCTTCAGTGGGATGGGGGTTTTTAATGGAACCATGGATAGAGGGATTGCGACTGCCGGGGATATCAGAAACCACCACCTTACCCTTTTCAAAGTCTCCTTACTGATGAAGGCGAAGAAGAGAAAACCCGTGAGGAAAATGAAACCAAGGAAGTTCAACTTACCCATGGCAAAGGGGAATATGAAGAAGAGGGTAATTCCAGCGAGAATAAGTTCCTGATACCTCACCTTTTCCGGTTTTACAAGGCTATCCTGAACCTCAACCCTTAAAAGATAGGCAACAAGGTTTAGAAAAACAAGGAGTATTACCCAGTAGAGCCATATATGTGGAACCAGTTCCCTGAGGGGGGAAAAACCCTCTCTCATGGTTGTAAAATAGATAGAG
>Ga0190303_1000478_pt1 | contig 16572 bp, 13 predicted proteins | sample 48700701_MG_FD_161672 | JGI IMG/M metagenome (GOLD analysis project Ga0190303, IMG submission 161672) | Hydrothermal vent sediment bacterial communities from Southern Trench, Guaymas Basin, Mexico - 4870-07-0-1_MG | ecosystem: Environmental > Aquatic > Marine > Hydrothermal vents > Sediment ...
GGATTAGCAATTTGATTTCCTACCGCAGTCACTTGCCCCAGGGAATCTGTTTTCACAAGCTCAATATCATGTGTATCTCGATCTCGCCGTAAATACAGGTATCCTTCAGGCGTGCATATTATACTTCTGTCTCCAACGTAATCCCAATAGAACATCCCCGTTGTCCATAATGTGTCTCCATTACTGTTTGTGTTTATAGCATTGTATCCAGAGTATGCAGTATATGTGTTATTGGGCCCTTCTACACAGGAATAAAACCTTCGCCCTTCATACGTATTGCAAAATTGGATTTCACCAGTTGGATGTAACTTTGCCAGCATACCATCATACCCTTGATTCTCATTAGTCTCAAAATATCCAGCTACCATGATCATTGAATCATTACATTCAATAGCACAAGAACCTCTTTCAAGTCCATTGTATCCTGCAAATGTTTTCGTCCACAGAGTATCTCCCTCAGCATTTGTTCGTACAACAAAAATATCATATGCGTCAGAATCCGTCCCTGTTAAAACATAACCTCCTGCTGAGTATTCCATCACAGAGTAAGCATTGCTCGTACCCATATTAATAGATTTTGTCCATACTATAGTACCATCTGGTTGTATTTTTCTTATTGATGTATTATAGTTGGAATTGCCTGCCAATATAATGTTACCATCGGATGTTATTTCCATTGCAAGAACCCTAAAATCCGTGATTGGCATACTCCAATATCGGTTACCATCAGAGTCTCGCTTGATCGCATATCCAAAGCCAAAAAGATCTGCCCCTATGGATAATATGTCGCCATCGGGAGTTTGTACAAAATCGATATATTCTCCATTGCTATACATAAAATCTACAGAGTCTTTAACTGCCCATAAAAAGTTGCCATCGGAATCAGTTTTCATTAGATATGACCATTCCTCATAATGAAACTCATCAAACAATCGATAACTACCACTTATATGGTATCCTCCATCATTTGCAATGCGAATGTCTTTTATTGTGTAATGATCTGTCATGTATGGTTGTTGAAAGGGTCTGTAGGTCTTTATCCACGTATCTTGAGCGGAAAGCCCAAAAGCAAAAAGTAGAAAGCAGAAAGCAGAAATTGCAAATATCCTTCGTTTCATTATTCCTCCCATGTCTGCAAAAGACAAAGCCAAGCGTTGATTTTACCGCTATGCAGGTCAAGACAATTGTTGTTCTGCATTGTTCCACCTTGCGGAGGTTTACCCGCCCGTTTATGGGAGGGGTGGAACAGGTTCAGGTGTTCAGCAGTTCAACAGAAAGAAAGACCTCCGACGTTCACGAAAACGGCGGAGGTTAGAGATTTGATCAGCAAGATATATCAGCGCTATTACTCCAGCAGGGTGAGTTTACCGGCTCCGTCCATCTCCTGCAGGTAGTTTTCCAATTCATTTTTGATATGGGTTTCTACCTTTATCTTCAGGCAAACGTCTGCGCCGTAGACAACATCTTCGATCTCTCCATGAAGTTTCTGCGTGGTATATTTTATGATCTCGGCCATGTCGTATCCCAGGGAAATCTGATACCGGGTATAATGAACCAGCTTTTTCAGAGGAGCTGCATCCACGGCTGATTGCACACTTTCGCCATAGGCTTCTATCAGTCCACGGATGCCCAATTTCACTCCACCAAAATAGCGGGTGACCACCGCCACGATGTTGGTCATATTATTTTTTTTCAGGACGTTGAGCATGGGTTTTCCCGCTGTACCTCCGGGCTCGCCGGCATCCGAAGAATGAAACATCTCAGCAGCATCTCCCACGATATAGGCCCAGCAGTTATGGTTGGCGGTTTTGTGCTCAGCAGCTACAGTGGCAATCTCTGCTTTGGCTGCATCCAGGGTAGAGACCGCCGCCAGATGACAAATGAACCGTGAGCGTTTGATCTTGATTTCTGTAACTCGTGGGGAATCAACCGAATAAAAATAGTCCATATTAATACTCCAATAAATTCCGCAAATCTGCTGCAGACATGCTTTTTACCACGCTTTGTCCGTCTTCTATCAGGTTATCAAACATCGCGCGTTTGCTTTTCTGCAAAGCGAGGATTTTCTCCTCGATGGTGCCCTGGGTTATCACCTTATAAACCATCACTTTTTTAGTTTGGCCTATACGGTGGGCCCGGTCTATCGCCTGTGCTTCGCCCATGGGGTTCCACCAGGGATCGACGATGATCACTGTGTCGGCAGCGGTGAGATTCAACCCAAAACCACCGGTTTTCAGGCTGATGAGAAAAGCACGTATTTTGCTGTTGTCATTGAAATTGCCAATAATTTTCTGCCGGTTTTTTGTTTGTCCATCCATATATTCATGGGGAATTCCCAGATCGGTCAGCACGGTTTTCAGAACCTTGAGCATTTGCACAAATTGACTGAATATCAGCATTTTTTTGCCATTTTCCACCGCCTCGGCGATGATCTCCCTGAGAAGCTCAACTTTGCCGGAGAGCTCCACAGAGTCTTTCACTGTGGCATCTACCAATGCCGGATGGTTACATATTTGCCGCAGACGGGTAAGGGCTGCCAGGATGTGCATGTAATTTTTGTTCTCATCAAAGTCTTGATGGGAAAGGGTTTGCCGAACGTTATCCAGCACCTGAAGATACATCTTTTCCTGGAAGGGGGTGAGGGTACTGTAAATAATCTGCTCTTGTTTATCTGGCAATTCGATAAGCACATCTTTTTTCCTGCGCCGCAAAATAAAGGGAGAGATCAGCATTTTCAGCCGCTGTTGAGCTTCCCGCTGTTTCTCTCCGGTGCCGGTGAATTTGCTCTTGAACTGCCGTCTGGAAGGAAGGTATCCCGGCATCAAAAAGTCAAAAATCGACCACAGCTCGGTTGGATTGTTTTCTATGGGAGTTCCTGACAGTACCATCCTGTGATGAGTCGGCAATTTTTTTACTGCTTTTGCCCGCATTGTGGAGGCATTCTTTATGTGTTGCGCTTCGTCCAATATCACATATTCGAAGTCAAATTTCTGCAATTCTTCGATATCATTTTGTACAATTGTATAGGATGCAATTATCAGATTGACTTTGAGGTTTTCCAGCATCTTGATCCGCTCTTTCTGAATGCCTTCATAGAGAATAAATGAAATATTGTTGCTGAACTTTCTCACTTCCTCTGCCCAGTTAAACATCAGGGTTTTAGGGCAAATAACCATAGAGATAGTATCGGATGGTAACGCAGAAAGGACAGAGATCGCCTGGATGGTTTTTCCCAGTCCCATATCATCTGCCAGGATGCCAGAAAAACCGTAGCGCCGCAGCATCATCAACCAGTGAAATCCTGCTTTCTGGTAGCTGCGCATAATTGGCCTGAGGGAATTGGGCAGCGGCACTCCTGCAGTAAGGCGCCGATTCAGGATATCGCCATAGAGCTTTTCCAGGAAAGCATCTCCCTGTACCCGTAGTCCCTGACTTACCGATTGCAACTGATACACATAGGGCAGATTATAGATGGAGAGTTTATAGGCTTCGGAAGGGAGCTTTTTACTCTTTTTCAGAAGCTGTTCCATCTCTTCAAAGGAGTCCTGGTTTTCAAAAAACAGCAGTCGTCCATCTTCCAGTTTGAGGTATTTTTCTTTGGTTCTAAAGAATTTTTTCAGCTCTTCATGAGTAAAGCTAATATCTTTGTAGTTGTATTCGATATCATATTCAAACCAGTCAATCCTGCCTCCCTGGCGAATCTGGATGGTAGGTTTGAGGGTGACTTTGTACACAAATTCCCGTTTCAATTCATCAGAAAGATCGATATTCCATTGGGGCTCTGCAAATTCAAAGATAGTTTTTTTCAGGGTTTCAATCTTCTCATTATCGGTATAAACCAGTTGTGATTTGGCATCCAATTCATCGCTATCGGGGTAGGGAAGCATCTTCACAAAGCGTATAATCTGGTATTTTATCTGTGGCGGAATGTAGTACCAGGCAGAATCGTCCTCGGTATCAAACCGCACCAATTCTGCGGGAAAACGGATAAAGGACATGGGGATGCTGTTCCCCCCATCATAGTCCAGCACACCCTGCATCACCAGCTGTGCATCCTTGCGGAACAGGCGGAAGGTAATAACAGGCGTGGAGTGGTGCACCTCTTCCAACTCGATATCTTCATCAAAATCCAGATAGCATTTTATCAATCCCAACTGACGGGCGACGATGGAAGAGAGGTAGACCAGATCGGCCTTTTTCAAGGGAAATCCCTCAGCCAGTACCTTGGCGGTCACGTCTGCGGTAAAGGGAAGTACAACCGGATAGACCACGTTACTCTTGAAAACATAGGTAGTTTCTCCCACGAAAAATGCGGAGATTTGTTCAATAAGGGAGAGACGCAGGATAAAATCATCTTCACCCAGACGATTGATCTGAAAATTGGCCCGGAAATCTTCAGGGGAAAAACGAAGCAGATCACCGGTTTCCTTGATGAACACTTTACTGCTGAGGTTTTTCAGGGTTTCAAAGAGATGAATGAAGTCATGCTTGTAAAGGGTAAAGAATTGTCCTTTGCGACTGTAGGAGCATTTATATCGATGCATGAGTTTCAAGAGGTGCGTTTCTGCCTGAGAAAAGGCGGGGATCTGTCGTTGTGCCTGAGGTATCAGCGCATCATCCCCCTCTTTGAGAGTGCCATCTGCCAGAAGGATTGAGATAAGGCGAATCTGCATCGGTGCGTAGGATGCAAAGAATATCCTGATTTTATTTGTCTTTTGGTTGTAAATGTCGGCAATTTCGATATGGCCGTTGAGGACGATACGCTGCCAATATTCATTTACCCGCAACAGCCGGGTCTGATAGGTCTGCACGATGGGGACATCCAGTAGATCGGTGGAAAGATGATGATAGGCATAATGGAGTAATGTAAGGTAATGGCGACAGACATCCTGCTGACACTCCGAACAATGATGAGCCAAGATGGTACGATCTTCTCGATTGTAGATAATTTCCAGCTTCACGGGGAAGGGATTGGGAGCATTATCCGCAGCCCGAAATCGCAAAACAGCATTGCCTTTTTCATCGAGAAATTGAGTAAACACCAGGCTGTCTTTGGGCAACGGTATGACTAAACTTCTAAAATGCCATGAATTGGAGTGTTCGTGATATTCCTTGCTAAAGAGACGCGCCATGATAACTCCTGCTTATTTCAAATCTTTATCACAAAGGGTACAGGGGCGGTCTTTGCGTCAAGCGATAATCAGCTTAGTGGATGAAAATGAAAGAGGCCTGCACGCCGGCAAGCCTCGATAAACGGGGTGTTATGATCTCTATTCCTCACTTTCATCTACACTTTCGGGAGCTGCTGCATCCAAGTGTATTGTAATGTAATCCTGCTGGAATATGGGATAGAAATCCTGCAGATATTCACGGATGGTTGCCTCCAGATCCTTATGGGCAGCCAAAGCCTCGGCAGAAAATGTGAGAGTGATAGAGATGCGTTTCCAGTGCATATTGATGTCAACCTCAGGTTTCTCACCAACCAGATTCTTCAGATAGAGGGGCAGTGTTTTTCCTATTTCTACCGAAGTTTTAATCATGCGATAGAGACGATAGCCAAAGCGAGCTGCGAAATAAAGCCCGAACAACCAAAACAGTTTTTTAAAAAATACCTTCATGTGAACCTCCAGCGCTGCGTTTCAACATTTCATGGCGCAATTGTCTTTTTATTTTCACAGCGGGTTTCCCTGTCAAGAGTTTCTTTTTTCCCATCCCCAGCCATCGCAAGTGGCTCATCAGCATGCTACATAAGCCATTAAAAACTTGACATGAAATTCGGTAAATAGAATATGTTCGCAGCAATAGAAAAGATTCTTTTGCATGTTAACAATTTATTAAGGAGCAAAGATGGAAGTCACCAATACCGAGGTTCTCTTTGAGACCAGTATGCCCGCATTACGCAAACTAGCCAACCAATATGATATCGATCATATTACCAGCCTGAAGAAAGTAGATTTAATACATAAAATAATGGAAATGATGGCCATGCAGGAAGGTCTCGCATTTATCACCGGATGCCTGGAAATCGTGGATGATGGCTATGGTTTCCTGCGCTTTGGACGCAATAACTACACCCCCGGACGTAACGACATATATGTTTCCAGTTCACAAATCAAAAAATTCGGCCTGAAAAAAGGTCATATCATTTCCGGCCCTGCCCGGGCACCGAAAGAAGAGGAAAAATACTTTGCCCTCATCCGGGTGGATTCAGTTAATTTCATGCCTCCAACCAGTGCCAAAGATTACAAACCTTTCGACCGTCTCACCCCCTACTATCCCGAATCCCGTCTGCATCTGGAAACCAAACCCAACAACATTTCTACCCGTGTGATAGACCTCTTTACCCCCATCGGGATGGGCCAGCGTGGCCTGATTGTGGCAGCCCCCCGTACCGGGAAAACCGTCTTGATGCAAAACATCTCAAACGCAATTCTTACTAATCATCCGGATGTGTATGTAATCGTCCTGCTGGTGGATGAACGGCCTGAGGAAGTGACGGAGATGCGCCGTATTCTGCTGCCGGATAACTCCGAAGTGATAAGTTCAACCTTTGATGAAACTCCTCGTAATCACATTCAGGTGGCCGAGATGGCTCTGGAAAAAGCAAAACGCATGGTGGAAATGGGCAAAGATGTCGTCATCATGCTGGATAGTATCACCCGCCTGGCACGGGCCTACAACATGGTTACACCCTCCAGTGGCAAAGTGCTTTCCGGAGGTCTGGATTCCAATTCATTACACCGTCCCAAAAAGTTCTTCGGTTCTGCCCGTAATACCTTGGAACAAGGCAGTTTAACCATCATTGCCACAGCCCTGGTAGATACCGGTAGCCGCATGGATCAGGTGATCTTTGAAGAATTTAAAGGTACCGGTAATATGGAGCTGGTTCTGGATCGCTCTATCAGCGACCTGCGCATGTATCCTGCTGTGGATCTGGTAAAATCCGGTACACGCCGGGAAGAATTGCTTTTGAGCACCGAAGAACTCAACCGCATGTTTGTCCTGCGCAAATTCCTCAAAAACATGAGCCCTATTCAGGGTATCGAGCTCCTGCGTACCAAGATGGCGCAAAGCAAAAACAACCTGGAATTCCTGCGCACCATGAGCCGCTGATGGAAGTACTAGCACCAGCCGGCAGCCTGCAAAAACTTCGCTACGCTGTTGCCTACGGTGCCGATGCCGTGTATGCTGGCGGTAAACTATTTGGCCTGCGTGCCGGCAGTTCAAATCTGGATGAGAAGGATTTGCGTGAGGCTGCCAACTTTTGTCATCAGTCGGGATGCAAACTCTTCATCACCGTAAATATCATGGCACACAATCGGCATTACCAGGCTCTTCCATCCTATCTGCAATTTCTGCAGGAGATAGGCGTGGACGGAGTAATCGTTTCCGATCCCGGGGTCTTCGCCACAGTGCAAGCTGTCGCTCCCGCCATCCCGATACACATAAGCACCCAGGCCAATGTCACCTCCGCCGCATCTGCGGCCTTCTGGCAAAAGATGGGAGCGAAACGGGTGATCCTGGCCAGAGAACTGAGTATCGGTGAAATTCGGGAAATCCGTGCGGCATGCCCCGGTCTGGAGCTGGAGATGTTTGTTCACGGCGCCATGTGCATGGCCTATTCCGGTCGCTGCCTCCTCAGCTCATACCTCAACCATCGCAGCGCCAATCTGGGTGCCTGCACCCAACCCTGCCGCTGGGAATATTTCGTCACCGAAAAATCCCGCCCGGGACAGGAATTTTCCCTGGAAGAAGACGACCATGGCACCTACATTTTCAATTCAAAAGACCTCTGCCTGTATCACCGTTTAGCCGAAATTATGGCGGCAGGGGTGGACTCCATAAAGATCGAAGGCCGCATGAAAAGCCTCTACTATGTGGCCAATGTCACCCGGGTCTATCGCGCTGCCATTCATGCTCTGGAAAATGGCAAGGAGCCGCCTCAATTTTTGCGGGATGAACTGGATAAAATCAGCCACCGGGTATATAGTGAAGCCTTTTTCGATGGCTTTGACAGCATTGACACCCAGTATCACGAAACCTCAAAATACATCAGAGATCATCAATTTATCGGTGAGGTCATCGCTGAGGGAAACCGTTCCGCCACCATCGCCATCAGGGCAAAATTCTCCATTGGGGATACCATCGAGTTTATCTTCCCCGATCCTTCCCAGGATTTTACCTGGAAGGTGACGCGGATACAGGACGACGCAGAAAATGACATCGACTTCACCAAGCCGAACACCACCTGCATCCTGCCCCTGAAAAAAAGCATACCTCTCAACGGCATTGTAAGGAAGAAGCTATGAAGTTGAAATCCATGTTCCTCGCCGGGCTGATTGTAGCGAGCAGCGGACTGTGGAGTATTAGCCACGAAGCACTGAAGAGTACCTATGAAAAGGCAGCGGGGCAATTTCATCAAAGCAATTTTGTGCCGGCAATGCAGGCTATTGCCCGGCAGCATCCGGATAGCCAATATGGACAACTGGCGATGCTGGAATTGGCCAAGTTTCATCTTTTGAAGCGGGAATATTCAGACGCAAAAAAACTGCTCAAACAGACGCGGCAGAGCTACATCCCGGACAAAGAATATTGGCTGGCCAAAGTATATTTGCAAAATCAGGAGTACCAGCTGGCCATCGTATCGGCGCAGAACTACATTTTTTCATCTCAGGATGCAGACAAAATCGAGCTATCCTACTTCATTATTGCTCAGGGGTACATGGAACAAAAGCTCTATCACCGCAGTTTGGAGATGCTGGAAACTCTACGAAAATCCGCCAATATCATCAACAATATTCCACTGCTCCACTACAAATTGGGACAGTGTTACGAAAAACTGGGAGCCTTCGATAAAGCGGCTGCATCCTACCAGAAACTCCGGCAGGATTTCCCTTACAGCCAATACGCTCAGCTGGCAGATGACCGCATCTATGCGCTGAAACTGGACACGAAAATGGAGCCACTCAAGCCCATTAAGCCCAAAGAAAACTCCAGAGCTCAGGGCAAATACACCGTGTATCTGCAAGCCGGCGCCTTCAGTTCCACTGCCAATGCCAAAAAGCTGCAACAGCGTATCGAAAAATTCAAAATTCCCACTATCAGCTTTAGTAAAAAATCCAACGGGAAGACGCTGCACGTGATTGCCGCTGGCCCTTTTGCCAACGACTCAGCCATGAAACAAGCAGCTTCAACTTTGAAAAAAAATAATATCAATACATTTGTAATAAAAAGGTAACCTGTGGCAGAAACAAAACTTACCCCCATGCTCAAACAGTTCCTGGAAATCAAGGATCAACACCCTGATAAACTGCTCCTTTTCCGAATGGGTGATTTTTACGAAACTTTTTTTGACGACGCCAAACTGGCTGCCAAACTTCTGGGCATTACCCTTACGTCACGGAACAAAAATGCTGACAACCCTATTCCTTTGGCTGGATTTCCCTATCATGCTCTGGATGTGTATCTGGATAAGCTGGTGAAAAATGGCCAGAAGGTGGTGATTTGTGAACAAATCGAAGACCCCAAACAGGCTACCGGACTGGTAAAACGGGGCATCGTGGACATCATCACTCCCGGTTCCATCATCGATGGCAACCTCATCGATTCGGTGGAAAACAATTATCTGGCAGCATTGGTTTGCGCTAAAGACGGCCTCCAATGGGGCATTTCACTGCTGGATGCTTCTACCGGGGATTTTCTTTTTACCCAGCTGGATGCAGCCGATCTGCGCAATGAGCTCATGCGCGTCAAGCCCTCGGAGTGCGTTATCGCATCGGCAGAAGAAAAACAGTTTATTATCGATCTTCAACTGGAGATAGAACCGACTCTCACTATTTTTGAGAGCTGGTATTTCGACCCCGAAGAAGCGCAGCGATTTGTAATGAAGCACTTCAACGTTACCTCCATGGAGGGCTTCAGCGGCACCAACAAACCTCTGGGCATCACGGCATCCGGCGTTGCCCTGGCCTATCTTTCTTCACTGAAATCATCAGACCTCAAACACATAAATACCATGCGCTACTACTCCTTGAGCTCCATCATGCAGGTAGATGACACTTCCCGCCGAAATCTCGAGCTTACCCACTCCATCCGCTACAACACCCGCACCGGAAGCCTCATTTCTGTGCTGGATAAAACCAAAACCCCCATGGGCGCCCGACTTTTGCAACACTGGATGCTTAATCCCCTTCTGGATCTGGAAGCCATCGAAGCCCGCCTCTCAGCCGTGCAGGACATGAAAGATGCCTACGCCTTCACCGAAAATGTACGCACCCTGCTGGACTCCATCGGCGACCTCAGCCGCATTATCAGCAAAGTGGCAACCCAGCGAGCCAATCCCCGCGAACTCATCGCTCTGAAGGAGTACCTCCTTACTGCGCCACAACTGACCGAAATCCTCGCTCAATTCGATAGCGAAATAATAAGAGCCATGGCAAAAGAGATCGACGATTATCAGATAATAACTTCGGCCATAGCCAAAGCAATCAAAGACGATCCTGCCCAGGTTATCACCGATGGAAACATCATCCGCAAGGGCTACAATGACTATTTGGATGAACTTCATGAAATAAGCTCCTCGGGAAAAAGCTGGATCGCCAGACTGGAAGATTACGAACGAAAAAAAACCGGCATCCCCAGCCTGAAAGTGAGCTATAACAGGGTCTTTGGCTACTACATAGACATCACGAAAGCCCATAAGGACAAGGTACCGGATTATTACATCCGCAAGCAAACTCTTGTAAACTCCGAACGTTATATTTCGCCACAGCTCAAAGAATATGAGTCAAAGGTATTGGGCGCTGAAGAACGGATCAAAAACCTGGAATATGACCTGTTTTGCAAATTACGGGAAAAGCTCAGCACTCACGTTCCCCTGATGCAGAGTTATGTGGAGATCATTGCCCGACTGGATGTGCTGGCTAATCTGGCCCATATCGCCTATCATCACAATTACAGCCGCCCGCAATTTTCTGCCAGAGGCAAGATGGATATCACTTCCTGCCGTCATCCGGTTATCGAGCAATTGCTGGATGGAGAAGAATTTATTCCCAACGATGTATATCTGGACAATTCGGAATTTAAGATCGCTCTGATCACCGGGCCAAACATGGCGGGAAAATCAACCTATCTCCGACAAATCGGCCTCGTCAGCATCATGGCCCAGATGGGAAGTTTTGTCCCTGCCGAGAAAGCGACGCTACCGATTTTTGACAGAGTCTTTACCCGGGTCGGGGCTTCTGATAATCTGGCCATGGGCCAAAGTACTTTTTTAGTGGAGATGCTGGAAACCGCCAATATCCTCAATTCTGCCACGCCAAATTCCCTGGTTTTGCTGGATGAAATCGGGCGAGGCACCAGCACTTTTGATGGCCTCAGTCTTGCCTGGGCCATTGTGGAACATATTCACAATAGCAAAAACCTGCGCTGCAAAACTCTCTTTGCCACCCATTATCACGAGCTCACCGAACTGGAAAACATCCTGCCGGGAGTGAAAAACTTCAATATCTCGGTCAAAGAATGGGGAGATAAAATCATCTTCATTCGCAAGATTGAGCGGGGATGTGCTGACCAAAGTTATGGCATCCAGGTGGCGCGCCTTGCCGGTGTGCCAGATCCGGTGATCCAGCGTGCCAAAGCCATCCTGGCAAACCTGGAAGAGCACGAGCTCAGCCCACAGGGTCTTACGGCAAGGGCCAAAAAACAACTGGCCAGAGACACGTCACAACTGGATATCTTCGATGCTATTTTTGAAAAAGAATCCCAAAAAGATCGCATCCTGCAAGAGATCAAGAACCTGGATGTGAACAATCTCACGCCCCTGCAAGCCATCCAGAAACTGGCAGAACTTCAAGAAAAGTTATAGAGGGAGAAGAATCACTTGGACACTATTTTAAAGGCTCACTTACACTCTAAGCCGATTTTGGTGAGTGCCTGTCTGCTGGGGGTGTGCTGCACCTATCGCGGTGACGGGAATCCAAATCCAGCTGTTATTTCTCTGCTGGACACCTGCACGCTGATCCCGATATGCCCCGAACAGATGGGTGGTTTGCCAACCCCGCGCACACCGGCAGAAATCCGTGGAAATGGTGTGTGGATGAAAGATGGCACAGATGTGACGATAGAATTTCAGCGGGGTGCTGAAGAAGCGCTGAGAATTGCAACATTGTATGGATGTGACGTAGCAATTTTGAAACAGCGGTCTCCATCCTGCGGTAATGCACTTATCTATGACGGCACCCATAGCGGTGTGGTTATTGAAGGTGCGGGAATCACGGCTCAAAAGCTGAGAGCTGCGGGAATTCTTGTTTTTTCTGAGGATGACCTATAAACAATAAAGGCGGGTGAAATCACCCGCCATTTATATTATTTTTTCTTTTTGTGACGATTTTTGCGAAGACGTTTCCTTCTCTTGTGTTTCGTAATTTTCGCACGTTTCCTTTTTTTACCGCAGGGCATAGGACCTCCAATTATTTATCACTGTCGTCCTGATTAGCGTTATCAACATCTTCTTTAAATGCACGTGAGAATTTAAAGGTAGGAACAACGCGACCGGGAACCATTACTTTTTCTTCTGTTTTGGGATTGCGCCCAATCCGCTCTTTGCGTTTTTTCAGTTTAAATGTTCCAAATCCTCTGATCTCGATGTGTTTGCCATCTTGCAGGGAATCTTTGATTGCATCAAGAAATGCATCTACAGCCAGAGCTACGTCTTTGCGGATAATACCCGTGTCAGCCGACACTTTTCTAACTAAATCAGCTTTTGTCATAAATCTATCTCCTTTTACTTTATACCACTGAAGCTCTTACTTTACGAGGGTGGTTTTTCTGTCAAGCACTTTCTCCCGTAATTATATAGACGACAACGTCTTAGGAAAAAGCTTCAGGATTCTCTGGGATTCAACCAATTCCACAGATGGTCTCATGATGGTAATTCCCAGCCTGATCCATTGAAGCTATCGCTCTATCTTCCATAAGGTTACCCCTGTTTTTCGCCAATAACGCATCCATTATTCTATTGACAACAGATTCCCGACAATTTATTTGGAAACGTTTTCAAGTAACAGATTAGAGTTTAGAGGGTTTATGAAAAAAATTTCCTTTGGAATTATCGGATGTGGACGAATCTCGAAAAATCATTGTGAAGCAATCGCACGCATTGAAGGGGCAGAAATCATTGCCTGTTGCGACATCATAAAAGAACGTGCTGAAGAAGCAGCCAGGAATTATTCTATCGCAAATTACTATACCGATCATATGGATATGCTGAAAGCCGAAACCTTGGATGCAGTGATCATCTGCACCCCCAGCGGTATTCATCCGCGTATCGGCATAGATGTTGCAAATCGCGGCATTCCGGTGGTTACCGAGAAGCCGATGGCTATTTCCCTGAAGGATGCAGACGCCCTTGTTCACGCCTGTGATATGAATAAGGTGCACCTTTTCGTGGTGAAACAAAACCGCCTTAATCCTGCAATCCAGCTTTTGAAAAAAGCTATCGACAAAGGCCGCTTCGGCCGCCTCTTCATGGCCAATGCAACTGTTCGCTGGACCCGCCCCCAGGCATACTATGATCTAGCAAAATGGCGTGGCACCTGGGAATTTGACGGCGGCGCCTTCATGAATCAGGCATCCCACTACTTCGATTTGATTCAGTGGCTCATGGGGCCGGTGGAATCGGTGATGGCTTATACAGGCACAATAAATCACCGCATCGAAGCCGAAGACCAGGGAGCTGGCCTTATCCAGTTCCGTAACGGCGCCATCGGCGTGGTGGAAGTAACGATGAACACCTTCCCGAAAAATTACGAAGGCTCAATCACCATCATGGGTGAAAATGGCACTGTGAAAATCGGTGGCATGGCTGTGAACAAAGTTGAGCACTGGGAATTTAAAGACTACGATGACGACGATAAACTGATAGAGCAGAGTGACACAAATCCCTCCAGCGTCTATGGCTATGGGCATCAGGGATTTTTACAAAACGTCGTGGACGTATTACAGGGCATCGCAGAACCCAATACCGATGGTCGGAGCGGGCGCAAATCTCTGGAAATCATCCTGGGAATGTACGAATCGGCCAAATGTGGGAAAAAAGTGGCATTACCACTGAAATGATAAAAAAACGAGGTAACCGTTGTTAGTCCAAGAATATTTCAAAAGTCGTTCAGGAATCCTGGAGAAAGCGCTGGATGCATATCTTCAGCCTGTTTCAGATACGCCATCGAGGGTATTGGAAGCGATGCGCTACAGCGTATTCGCCGGGGGCAAGCGCATCCGTCCTATGCTGTTCTTCGCCACCTACGAAATGCTTATCGGCAGAAAAAACCTACGCCGGCTGGAACGTCTTCTTCCGGTAGCCTGTGCCCTGGAATTTATCCATACAGCATCTCTCATCCATGATGATCTGCCGTCGGTTGATAATTCTGCAGAGCGCCGGGGAAAAGCAGCCTGCCATGTAAAGTTTGACGAGGCAACAGCCATCCTGGCTGGCGATGCTCTGATCACCCTCTCCATTGAATGTCTTACCTACATCAAAAAGAGTGCTTCTGCGGTGAAATGCATCGGCATCCTTACCCGGGCGATGTCCACACGAGGCATGATCGGCGGTCAGGCAGTGGACATTCTCTCTGCCAACAAAAAGATTAACATCACCACTCTTCGCTACATCCATATCAAAAAGACCGGTGCCCTGTTACAGGCAGCTGTAGAGCTGGCCTGCGCTCTCTATGATGCAGAGGAAAACCTCACCATCACCTTGAGCAACTTTGCACTGAACATCGGATTGGCATATCAGATTGTAGATGACATCCTGGATGAAGTGGGTAGTTTTGAAGTTCTGGGCAAGGAGCCGGGAGAAGATTCTCGCAATCAAAAAGCAACCTATCCTTCGCTTCTGGGACTGGAGAAAGCCAAAAAGACGGCTGAGAAATTGCTTCGGGATTCCTATAATCTCATCAAGAACATACCTCAAAACGACATCATGATAGAATTTGTGAACATGGTGAAGGAACGTCTTCCCTAAAGCAATGTCATACCTTACAATTTTGCGACCGGTAAACTGTTTGTTTACCTTGCTATGCGCATTTGCCGGAGCCTTTTACCATGCTTCGGCAATTGTCTTTTCTCCCGCTTTGGCAGCAGCCCTCTCAGCTGGATTCATCGCCGCGTCCGGCTATGTGATAAACGACGTCTTTGACGTGGATATAGACCGCATAAACCGCCCGGGCAGACCTCTTCCGGCAGGACGCATCTCCCTGAATGCCGCCACCAGATACGCCCTTTTGCTGGCTGTTGCGGGCTTGATTTCTGCAGCTTTTACCAGGCAATGGTATTGCATGGCCATCGCTGTGTTCAATAGCCTTTTGCTCTACGCCTATGCCCGCTGGCTCAAAGCCGCACCCCTCATCGGCAACCTGGTGGTAGCCTATGCCGCAGCTTCGGTGTTTGTCTTTGGCGGACTGGCAAATCATAACCTCCTTCCCAGCCTCGGTTTCAGCTATTTTGCTTTTTTTTATACCCTGGTGCGTGAGCTGGTGAAGGATGCTCAGGATATCGAAGGTGATACAGCCCTGCACGCCCGCACTCTAGCCATCCTGATAGGAGAAAAACCCACTCTCATCCTGGCCATGCTCCCTGCCTTAGCAATCATCGCCGGACCATGGTTTGTCCCTCTGAAACCCACAGCCACTCTATTGATCATCGGCCTCACAGGCATCCCGCCTGTATTGGCCCTGTTGCTCCTGCTACGACACAACACAAAGAAAACCTTTGCCTTTATTTCTACCTTTCTCAAATTTGAGATGTTTTTAGTTTTAATATTAGTATGGATAGGATAACAAAATGAAAGTGTATGAGCTTCTTGAGAAAAAACGCCGCAAACAGGCGAGCTATTTTTGTTTGCTAGACCCCGACAGGCTCACGGCCAAACAGGCGGTACAGAGAGCTGCCGCATGTGAAGAAAATGGCGCCGACGGGCTGCTGGTTGGCGGTAGTATCATGATCAATAATTCCTTTGAGGAAAACCTGAGATTGATCAGTCAGGCGGTTTCCATTCCCGTCATCATCTTTCCCGGCATCTTCAATTTCGTCTCCCCATGGGCAGACGCCATCCTGTTGCTCTCGGTAATCAGCAGCCGCAACCCACAGATGCTTATCGGTGAACAGGTGCGGGCTGCACCCCAGATAAAGCATCACAACCTCGAAGCTATCGGCACCGGATACATGATCATCGAGGGGGGAAACAGCACTTCGGTGCTCTTCATGAGCGGCAGTCAGCCGATACCCCGCACCAAAGATGACATCGCCGTTGCTCACGCTCTGGCTGGCCAGTACCTGGGTATGCGCTGCATCTACATGGATGCAGGTAGCGGAGCCGCACAGCCCATCCCTGACTCCATGATCTCCAGCGTCCGCCAAAACATCTCTCTGCCACTGATTGTTGGAGGCGGGATCCGCACGCCAGAAGTCGCTCACCAAAAAGCCCTGGCCGGAGCTGATTTCATCGTTACCGGTGACATCCTGGAAAGGAATTTTGATCCATCCCTGGTGCGCGCTTTCTCAGATGCTATT
>Ga0190303_1000479_pt1 | contig 16561 bp, 11 predicted proteins | sample 48700701_MG_FD_161672 | JGI IMG/M metagenome (GOLD analysis project Ga0190303, IMG submission 161672) | Hydrothermal vent sediment bacterial communities from Southern Trench, Guaymas Basin, Mexico - 4870-07-0-1_MG | ecosystem: Environmental > Aquatic > Marine > Hydrothermal vents > Sediment ...
ATCCACCATTGTTATCATTTTTTTACCTTTGAAATTAAATCTCAAAGATTGTTAATAATTATTTTTGAGTGGTATACTTTTCAATTATTAGGTGGTATAGTTTCTTATTATTATATACAATATCCTGATTTAAAAAAGAAACCCTTTTGGGGTAAAACAACCCCTTATGTTATTCAATATATGCTTAAATATGCAATAGAAAATAAGAATTCTTATTCATTTGAATTAGGAAAAGACACAATTCTAAAAGGAAGAGATTGTTATTATTTAAAGACTGTTTTAAGAAAAAAAGCATTAATGCCTGGATTTTATAAGTTTGAAATTGATACTAATAGAGTAGAGACAATGATATTGTTTATTGACAAATTGAGTTATTATCCACAAAGAATTAGGATGGAAGTATATTTTATTGATAACCCTGAGAATGTTTACTTTACGGACAATACTTTTTACAATATAAAATTTAACCTTGAACTAAACGATAGTTTATTTAACACATCAAAAAAAGTTATTGAAGGATTTAGAATTAATGAAATTAAACCGTAAATAAAAAAATTGGCTAGCGCGGATTTCGACTAGTTAATAAATTACAAAAAATGAAAAATAAAATTTTAAATAGCATATATATATTCATAGTTTTAAATATTGTAATACTTACATATATCTTTATTTTTAGGAGTAATATTTATTCGAATATTACTCGCGAAGATTGTCTTGTAGAAAATCTTAGTGCTATATTTTTTGTTTTAACTTCTATTACATTAATATATTCGGGTTCTAACATTTTAAAATTCAAAAAAAAATATGTGCTTGGATTAATTTATATAATAATTGGTGTTGTTTTCATTTTCGGAGCAGGAGAAGAAATTAGTTGGGGACAAAGAATTTTTAATTTTAAAACTCCGGAAAAATTACTAATAATAAATGATCAGAATGAGTTAAATATTCATAATATCGACAAAAAACTTTTCGATAGATTAGTTGGAAGAGTAACTATACTTTTTATTATTATTGCTACTTATTTTTATACTAGAAATAAAAAACAAATTTGGGGGATTATTTTACCCGATGGATTATTAATTAGTGCTTTCGCTATAGTTCCATTCTATCATCAATATAATAGTCTTTCTTTCGGATTTTATCATTTAGTTTATATTCCGTTAATTGCTCTTTTAATATATTCTGTTTGGTTTAAGAATAAAAAAATTCTGTTCGTTTCTATTTTTACTATCATAATATCGCTCGTATTATTTTATTTACATAGAAAATATAATTATTTATTTCCTGCAAACAAAAATAGTGCAAACGAAGTGCGCGAATATCTGCTATCTTTAGTGTGTTTCTATTATTCTGTATTTATACTATTCAGCTTAAGAAAAATAAGAAAACTAAACTAAACTCTTAGCCCCAATATTTTGTAAGTGCTTTATTTGCTATATGTATACTACTATCGATGGTTTTTTAATTAACCAGAGCGGATATTTTATACGTACTTTGTTTATGCCATTTTAAGTAGCATTTATTTTTTTTATTTTTTTTTAAGTGTTAAATTTATACTCAAAAGTAATTTTATTGTATAGTTACCTGCAAGGCGAAGAAAGAAAATCGGAGAACAGAAATTGAGATTATTGAAACAAGAAAATAGACATATAATTGAAAAATTAGTTGACATAAATAATTTTGTTTTTGCCGATCTGCTTTTGCCCTTCGGGACAATTAGGAAAACCAACGCACATTTAGGCACATTTGGTTTTTGCCAACACGCAAAAAATCCAACCCGAAAAAACCAAAAGAGCCTAAATCTTTCCACCCAACTTCTTCGATATAGAGAAATGAATTTTATAATTTAGACAACTTTAATAATAAGGAAAATATAATGATAGATTTTAAAAAGAAAGCAGATTTAATATGGCAAGTAGCCAACCTTTTACGTGGCGATTACAAACAATCGGACTACGGAAAAGTAATTTTGCCATTGACTGTTTTAAGACGATTGGATTGTGTTTTAAAACCAACAAAACAAAAAGTTTTAGACTATCTGCCAAGAATAAAAGATAAATCTGATAGTGCAAAAGATTTAATTCTCAACAATATTGCAGGGCACAACTTTCATAATCGAAGTAAATACGATTTTGAAAAACTAAAAGCAGAACCCGACAAAGTTGCGGCAAACCTAAGAAACTACATAAATGGATTTTCAGCAAGTGCCAGAGAAATAATTGAATATTTCAATTTTGACGACCAAATAGAAAGAATGGACGACCCAAAATCAGATATTCTTTTTCAGGTAGTAACTAAATTTTCAAATATCGACCTTGCCGATATGGGAAGTATGGAAATGGGATATGTTTTTGAAGAACTTATCCGAAGATTTGCAGAACAATCAAACGAAACAGCAGGAGAGCATTTTACACCAAGAGAAGTTATCAAATTAATGGTAAATCTTCTGTTTATTGCTGACAGCGAAACTTTGACAAAAGAAGGAATTGTAAAAACACTTTATGACCCTGCTTGCGGAACAGGTGGAATGCTTTCAATTGGCGAACAACACCTGAATAGTTTCAACAAAAAAGCAAAACTTGAAGTTTTCGGACAAGAGATAAATCCTGAATCCTATGCAATTTGCAAATCGGATATGTTGATAAAAGGGCAAAATCCTTCAAACATTAAATTTGGTAATACATTCACAGTTGACGGACTGGAAGATGAACAATTTGATTATATGCTTTCAAATCCACCTTTTGGAGTTGATTGGAAAAAAGCACAAAAAATAATCAAAGCCGAATACGATAACAAAGGATATTCAGGGCGTTTTGGAGCAGGACTACCAAGAATAAATGATGGTTCTTTACTTTTCTTGCAACATATGATTTCAAAAATGAAATCGAGCGGAACAAGGATAGGAATTGTTTTTAATGGTTCCCCTTTGTTTACCGGACAGGCAGGAAGTGGAGAAAGCAATATCAGGAAATGGATTATTGAGAATGATTGGCTTGAAGCCATTATTGCAATGCCAGACCAACTTTTTTACAATACAGGAATTGCAACTTATGTTTGGATTTTAAACAACAAAAAATCTGAAGAACGAAAAGGTAAAATCCAACTGATAAGTGCCACAGGACAAAAGGATGAAGAATTGGTTGCAAATGGAGAAATTCCATTTAATCGTTTTTGGGATAAAAAAGTGCCAACACTTGGAAACAAGCGAAAAGAAATTGCCGAAAACGGAGACGAAAAAGGAATTGGCTTTATAACAAAACTTTATGGAGATTTTGAAGAAAACGAATTTGTAAAAATCTTACCAAATGACTTTTTTGCATATCACAGAATTACAGTTGAACAACCGCAACGAGATGAAAACGGTAAAATAATAACAAACAGCAAAGGACAACCAAAGGCTGATACAAGTTTGAGAGATTATGAAAATATACCATTTTTACAGCAAGTAAAGACGGACGGTCGTCCGTCTCTCGTTCCGCAAACCATTGAAGAATATTTTGAAAGAGAAGTAAAACCCAACCTGCCTGACCTGCCCGCCCAAAAACCTATTGCAGGTGAATTTTGTATTTATGTTTTAAAATGTAGTGATGGTTCTTTTTATAAAGGACAAACGAATAATTTCCCAAGAAGAATAAAAGAACATAATACAGGTAAAGTAAGTTGGACATCAAAAAATCTTCCGGTTGAAGTGATACACTGGGAAATTTTCAAAACTAAGGAAGAAACTATAAAAAGAGAACAATATCTCAAAACCGGACGGGGAAGAGAATGGTTAAAAAAACAATATGATAGAAAATTACTAAAATCTTTTGAACGGCAGGCGGGTGCGTGGATTGACCACAGCAAAACCAAAGTTGGGTATGAGATTAATTTCACAAAATATTTTTATGAATTTAAACCGCTTCGTTCGTTATCAGATATTAAAGATGAAATTCTAAAACTGGAAGAAACTACTGTTGAACTTGAAAAAAAGGTATTGAACTAATGGAAAATAACGAACAAAATATTATTATTTATCAAAATGCAGATGGCAATATTAAATTAGATGTTCATTTGCAAGATGATAGCGTTTGGGTAACACAAGAACAAATGGCTCAACTATTTGGCAAAGCAAAATCAACCATAAATGAGCACATCAATAATATTTATAAGGAAGGAGAGTTAGAAAAAGCACTGACAACACAGAAATTCGGAAATTCCGAATTTCAGCAAAAAGCACCGCTTTACTACAATCTCGATGTTATTATTTCAGTTGGTTACAGAGTAAAATCGCCACAAGGAACACAATTTCGTATTTGGGCTACCAAACGCATACACGAATACATTGTAAAGGGATTTACAATGGATGACGACCGCCTGAAACAAGAAGGTGCAAGAAGCAGATATTTTGAAGAACTTTTGCAAAGAGTTCGTGATATTCGCAGTAGCGAACGCAATTTTTATCAAAAAGTAACTGATATTTACGCAACAAGCATCGACTATAAAAAAGATGATGCTCTGACAAAACAATTTTTTGCTACTGTGCAAAACAAAATGCACTTTGCCATACACGGACAAACGGCAGCCGAAATGATACACAGCCGTTCAAATGCCGACAAACCCTTTATCGGGCTTACAAATTATAAAGGTAATTACATTACCGGGCGAGATGTAAGTATTGCCAAAAATTACCTTACCGAAGACGAACTTAAACAACTTAACCTTATTGTTTCTATGTATCTTGATTTTGCTGAACTGCAAGCCACCAACGGCAGGCTAATGAAAATGCAAGATTGGATTGATAAATTAGATGATTTTTTAAGAATAAGTGAAAAGAAATTGCTTACAAATGCAGGAAAAATAAGCCATAAACAAGCAATTGAAAAAGCAAAAACCGAATATGAAAAATACCGCAAAACAGAAGATAAAAAATATATTTCCGACTTTGACCGTGAAATGAAGAAATTGGAAAACAGGGTTAAAGGAAAAAAGTAATGGAAAGATACGAAAAATATAAAGACAGCGGTTTTGACTGGATTGGGGAAATTCCTGAACATTGGAAATCTATTCGACTAAAATATATTGGTTATTTATATGGTGGTTTATCTGGAAAATCAAGCAAGGATTTTAATCAAAGTTCAAATCCTGACAATAAACCATTTATTCCATTTACAAATATTGCTAACAACAAAGTTATCGACCCAAACCAATTGCAATATGTTGTAATTAAAGAAGATGAGAAACAAAACCAAGTTGAAAAGGGTGATTTGTTTTTTATGATGAGTTCTGAAAACTACGAAGATGTTGGAAAATCTACAATTCTACTTGATGATTTAGGTGAAGCGTATTTAAATAGTTTTTGTAAAGGCTTTCGTTTTACTGAACAAGAATATTTTCCAACTTTTATAAATTATCTTTTGCTATCACAACCTTATAGAAGTTTGTTGCAAATTGAAGCCAATGGTTTTACTCGTATAAATCTTAAAATTGATAAAGTAAACGACCTTTCTTTAAAAGTTCCCCCATTCAAAGAACAAACCGCCATAGCCGACTATCTCGACCGTAAAACAGCCGAAATAGACGAACTCATTTCACAAAAAGAGCAACTGCTTAAACTCTACGAAGAAGAAAAAACAGTAATAATAAACCAAGCCGTTACCAAAGGATTGCCTTGTAAAGACGCACGGACGTGCGTCTCATTCAAAGACAGCGGTATTGATTGGCTGGGTGAAATTCCTGAACATTGGGAAGTGAAGAAGATAAAATATATAAGTGATTTGAGAAGTGGAAACAACTTAACATCTTCACAGATAAAATTAAGTGATGATTTTCCTGTTTATGGTGGGAATGGATTGCGTGGTTATTATTCTGAATTTACTCATAATGGCGATTTTGTATTAATTGGCAGACAAGGTGCATTATGTGGTAATATAAATTACGCAAAAGGAAAATTTTGGGCGACAGAACACGCAGTTGTTGCAACACCGAAAGTTGAATATGAAATAATTTGGTTTGGGGAATTATTGAGAATAATGAATCTTAATCAATATTCAGTTGCAGCAGCCCAACCAGGTTTAGCAGTTGATACTATTAGAAATTTGACAATACCTGTTCCTTTATTTGAAGAACAAACCACCATAGTAAAACACATTGAAACCGAAATAAACCGAAAAAATAACAAAGCCGAAAAAACAAAAAAGCTAATTGACCTGCTTAGTGAGTATAAACAATCGCTTATTTCGGAAGTGGTAACAGGGAAAATAAAAGTAATTTAATGGATAAATATAGAAATAAATATCGTATACAATCGCATAGAATGCCCGGTTGGGATTATTCCGGTAATGGATATTATTTTATCACATTGGTAACCCAAAACAGGAAATGTAATTTAGGTGAAATTGTTGATGAAAAAATGATATTATCTGATTTTGGAAAAATTGTTATAAATGAATGGTATCAATCATTTAAAATTCGTAATGAATTATTTTTGGATGAATTTATTATTATGCCAAATCATATTCATTCCATAATTGGTTTGAAAAAATCGGAAATTGATAAAATGACCGATGAAAACGGTTTGTACGATTTGATTGGTTTGCACGGTTTGCACGGTTTGCACGTAGAGACGCACGGCCGTGCGTCTCTACAACAATCCAAACAACAATCCAAACGTTCCGAACAATCCAACGAATCAAATTTTATTCGTAAACCAAAATCAATATCATCATTTATTGCCGGTTTTAAATCCATAATAAATTCAAAAATTGATGATTTCATTGACAAAAACAATTTGAATATTCCAAAATATAATCGAAACAATCATTTTTTTCAACCGAATTATCACGACCATATTATACGAAACAATACGGAATATGAACGGATAAAAAATTACATGATTAATAATCCCTTAAATTGGGACAAGGATAAATTTTATAATGAATAATATTACAACAGAAAATACATTTGAAACCGCTATTGTTCAATCATTAATTGAAAATGGCGGATACACACAAGGCAACGCACCTGATTACAGTCCTGAATTGGGATTGTTTAAATACGAAGTTTTAAAGTTTTTACAAGAAACGCAACCTAAAAACTGGCAAAAGATTTCAGCAATTCACGGAGATAATGTAGATAACAGAATAATCCAACGCATCTATAAAGAAATGGATTTGCGTGGCAGTCTTGATGTTATCCGCAATGGTTTTGTTGATTATGGTGTTCGTTTCAAACTGGCATTTTTTAAGCCCGAAACAGGATTAAATCCTGAAACACAAGAACTTTACGATAAGAACCAATTAAAAATAATTCGACAAGTTTATTACACAAACAAAAATAAAAATCCTGCCCGTTCCGCAGGCGGGTCTGTTGATTTAGTTATTTCATTAAACGGTGTTCCGGTTGCAACTATTGAATTGAAAAATCATTTTACAGGTCAGAATACTGATAATGCCAAAATACAATATGCAATATCAAGAGATAACAGAGAATTACTTTTTGCGTTCAAAAAGCGTTCATTTGTTCATTTTGCTGTTGATGACGAAGAAGTATTTATGGCAACCAAAATTGACGGTAAAAAAACATATTGGCTTCCATTCAACAAAGGGCATAATAAAGGGAAAGGCAATCCGCCAAACCCAAACCTGTCTGCGTCCACCGGACAGGCAGGCGGTTACAAAACCGATTATTTATGGAAAGAAATATTAGTAAAAGATAGTTGGCTCGATATTATTCAGCGATTTATCCACTTACAAATTGAAGAAATAGATGTAAAGACGCACGGAAGTGCGTCTCAATCATATAAAAAGGAAAAAATGATTTTTCCTCGTTTTCATCAATTAGATGTTGTAAGAAAAATAACAGCCGACCTGTCTGCCGTACAGGCAGGTGCAAAAGTAACAGGAGCAGGTAAAAATTATTTGGTTCAACATTCGGCAGGTTCGGGCAAAAGTAATTCTATTGCTTGGCTGGCTTACCGTTTATCAAGTTTGCACAACAATGAAGATTTACGAGTTTTTGACAGCGTAATTGTAGTAACAGACCGTAGGGTTTTAGACCAACAATTGCAAAACACTATTTATCAATTTGAGCATAAAACAGGAGTTGTTCAAAAGATTGATAAGGATAGTACCCAATTGGCTTATGCAATTAATTCAGGTTCACATATTATTATTACAACTCTGCAAAAGTTTCCGTTTATCCTTGATGAAGTAGCAAATACTGATAACCGAAAATATGCGGTAATAATAGACGAAGCCCATAGTTCGCAAGGTGGTGAAGCCCATAAAAAAATGAAAGAAGCACTAACTTCAAAAAACATTGATTTTGATGATGATATTGAAACCGAAGATTTAATCAGTTTAAATATTGAAAAATCAGCAGAAGCACGTGGGCAACAAAATAATATTTCATTTTTTGCATTTACCGCAACGCCTAAATATAAAACACTTGCCATTTTTGGTGAAATGGGAGCAGATGGAAAACCGCAACCAACACATTTGTATTCAATGCGTCAAGCCATTGAAGAAGGGTTTATTCTTGATGTTCTTCAAAATTACACCAATTATGAATTGTATTTTAAACTTTCAAAAGCCATTGAAGAAGACCCCGCATTGAATAAGAAAAAAGCAGCGAGAGCAATCGGGCATTTTGTAAACTTCCACCCTCATAATTTGGCTCAAAAAACAGAAATTGTAATTGAGCATTTCAGGCAAGTTGTTGCAACAAAAATTGGTGGCAGAGCAAAAGCAATGTTTGTTACTTCTTCTCGTAAACTTGCAAAAAGATATTTTGAAGAATTTAATAAATACATCAAGGAAAACGGATATACCAACGAACTAAAAATATTAGTTGCTTTTTCGGGAAAGGTAATTGATGACAATTATCCTGACGGAGTTTCAGAACCGCAATTGACAGGTTACGGAGAAAAAGAATTACCAAAAGCCTTTAATGATAACGAATATAGAATTTTAATTGTAGCAGACAAATATCAAACAGGTTTTGACCAACCAATGTTACATACAATGTATGTTGACAAAAAACTATCGGGAGTTAAAGCAGTTCAAACACTTTCAAGATTAAACAGAACAGCACCAGGCAAAGAAGATACTTTTGTTTTAGACTTTGTGAATGACCGAAAAACAATTTTTGAATCGTTTCAACCATATTACGAAAAAACTTTGGTTGCCGAAGAACCCGAAATAAATCACCTTTTTGACTTAAAATCGAAATTAGATGAAAGACAAATATTTTGGCAATCGGAAATTGATGCTTTTGCAAATATTTATTTCAAACCATCGGGAAAACTAACAACAAAAGACCAGTCGCATTTATACGCATATATTGACCCTGCAATTGACAGATTTAAAGCAATAGAAACAGAAGAAGAAAAAGATGAGTTTAAAAAGAGTTTAAGGACTTGGACAAATCTTTACTCTTTCCTTGCTCAAATTATGCCATTCAAAGAACCTGAATTTGAAAAGTTTTATGCTTATGCAAAACTACTTCAAACTAAACTGCCTAAAAAAGAATTGTCGGACAGTTTGCAACTTTCAGATGAAATTGCAATGGAATATTATCGTTTGCAAAAAATAAAAGAAGGCTCAATTGATTTGGTAAAAGGCGAAGATGGAGGATTAGACGGATTAAGTGAAGCAGGAATAAAAAGGGCGAAAGAAGAAAAGGCAAAACTATCTGAAATTATTGAAGTTCTTAACGAAAGATTTGGAACTGAATTTGAAGAAGCCGACAAACTATTTTTCGAGCAAATTGAAGCGGAATTAATTCAAGATGAAAAATTACAGACACAAGCAAAAGCAAATAAAATCGACACTTTTAAATATGCTTTTGAAGATATGTTCTTGAATAAATTAATAGAAAGAATGGACCAAAATCAGGACATATTTGATAAAATAATTGAGAATAAATCATTTGGGAATTTGGTAAAAGAATTAATGTTGAAAAAGGTGTATAATAAAATAAATGAAGATGCCCTGCCCTAATTGCATACACATTGCCAAGTCGCTCGAAAAGCCCACCGCACGACCAAAACTTGTCAAAGAGTATGCAATGCCAACGCTTTTTTGCCGACCCGAAAAAACAAAATTAGGACAGTGGTAAATTGAAAATGAATGATAGAAATGAAGAAAGCCCAGCAGGTAACAATGTATATAAGTCATTGGTCAATAAGTGGTTAAATTGAAATTATGAATATAAAAAAACGGTGTAGTAAATTGAAAATTAGGTGTTTCAAAATGCCCAACTTTTCATATTGCAATCGTTAGTTACAATTAGGTATGATAAAGGGACATAGTTTACAAAGTTAAAGAAACATAGTTTACACTTTTTAGCTTGTAATTTGTAGTAAAAAAACAAATTGCTATGCCTTGGAAAGAAATGACAACTATGGAACAAAAAATTAAATTTGACGTTAATCACAATAATAAAGAACAAAAATAGGAGAGCTTAAAATGAAGAAAATATTTTTAACATTATTAGTCTTAATTTCAATAAACTCCTTTGCTCAGGGAAAGCTAGGATTATTGATAATTGCACATGGTTCCCCTTCGGAACAATGGAACCAACCTGTTATTAATATAGAAAATCAGGTTAAAGAATTATTAAAGACAAAAAATATTTCAGATTTTGATGAAGTTCGGGTTGCTTTAATGGAATTTACTGAACCATCAATTGCTACTGTTATAAAAGATATGGAAAATAAAGGTGTTACAAAAGTATATGTTTTGCCTTTGTTTATAGCACCTTCCGGTCATTCACTTTATGATATACCTACAATTCTCGGCCTTTATTATAATCAGGAAATGGTTGATGATATTAAAGAAGAAAGGATAAAAATTGTTGATACAAAAATTAAGATTACAGTAGGACCTACATTGGATTATAAAAATGTAATGAAGGATATTTTACTGGATAAAGTGAAAAATCTATCAGATAATTCGGCAGAAGAAGCCTTGATAATCCTTGCGCATGGGGATAAAAATTTCAAGCCGATTTGGGAAGAACTCATTAATGAAACAGGAAATTATATTCTTGGAAAAACAGGCATTGAGTATTTTGATAAAGCGTTTGTGGAAGTAGGACAGTCGTTTGCTATTGATGGTGTTAGCCCAATAATAAAAGCAAGCGAAAACAAAAAGAAAGTAATTGTTGTTGGAATGTATCTTTCGATGGGAGTGAAAAATATGGCTGAAAATTCAGGATTTATAATGATGGGACGAACAGTGAAAAGTAAGAAAATGTTTGAAGGAAAAAATATTGTTTTTTTAGAACATGGATTGCTTCCCGATAAAAGAATTGCAGAATGGATTGTTGACAGAGCTGTTGAATGGTTGAATAAATAACTATACATCTTGCATGACAAAATACATGGACATATGAAATTGCGTTGGTAACAATGTGTATAGAAACGTATTTTTAGGATACTTTAACGAAAAAGAATTGAGAAATAAAGAAACATCAATAAGGTTAGAGACTAATTTAGTGTAAAGTCTAATCTGTAACTTTTGTAAACCATGTATCTTAACAAACAGAAAAAAGATAAAATGAAAAAACTTACATTCTATTTAGCAACAGTCATCATTTTACTATTTTCTTGTAATAAAGAAAATATCGAAACTTTTGATTTATGGAAAAAATATTCAGGAAATCCTGTACTTCCTAAATCAAATGAAATAATTGGAGATAAAGTTGACTGGGATTATTTTGCAGCGGCAGATTGCAGTGTGTTAAAAGATGGTAACACATACAAAATGTGGTACACCGGATCCGGACAGACAGAAACAGATAGTGTAATAAGAGTTAGAATTGGATACGCATATTCGCCTGACGGTATAAATTGGACAAAATATGAGAATAATCCTGTTTTGGAACCAACACCAAGTGAGTGGGATTGTGTGGGCATAGAGACTGTTTCTGTTATAATTGATGATGATGCACCTTTATCAGAACGGTATAAAATGTGGTATGCCGGGGTAGGTGAATTTTCAGGAGGATTATATAAATTTGGATATGCTTACTCATCTGATGGCATTAGTTGGGTAAAATCTGAAAATAATCCTGTCCTAGAAGCCGGTACTGCAAGTAGTTGGGAAAGTGGAAGTCCGGAAGGACCAACTGTTATTAAAGACGACAATGGTGTATTTAAAATGTGGTATGGTGGAGTAGATACAGTTAACAACGGACAGGAAACTGATTTTCGCTCAAATATTGGATATGCATGGTCGGACGATGGAAAAAATTGGACAAAATATGAGAATAATCCTGTGCTTTTAACAGGTAATTGGGGAGAATGGGATGCGGCAGTCATTCAAGACCCTTTTGTAATGAAAATGGATGGAATATATTATATGTGGTATTCAGGATTTCCTGAATGGATAGAAGGGACGGATTTGACGGGGGTCTATCAGATAGGTCTTGCATATTCGTCAGATGGAATTATCTGGACAAAATCGGAAAACAATCCTGTTTTAAAAAAAGGCTCCAACGGAAGCTGGGATGATGTATTAGTTGGGTTCCCGTCAATTATTCTTGAAGATGATGTATTGCGAATGTATTACACGGGATTGAATGAATCGGTAATACCTGAATTTCCTAATCCATATAATTGGGATATTGGTTTAGCAAGCTGTAATAAAGCAGATTTTTTAGAACGACAATAAATAAAAGATATTAATGTACTACAAATTAAAATCTTTAATTAAAATATTAACATACATATTAATAATTTTTTTATTTTCTGTTTCTTCATTTGCACAAAATGCCACATTAAATAAAAAAACAAATCCGATAAATGATGATACGTATTTACACCCGATAGATGCAAATACACCTTATACCTTAAAAAAAGGAGAATGGTTTTATGCTCAATCTTTTCAAACACTACCACTTCCCGGTTGGGCTTTTGTAGGACTAACAGATAACTTAACTTTACAATTTGATTTAACACCAATTATTGGCGGTTTTTTTGTAGAACCACACTACCCTATACCAAGTGTAAGTTTACGATATAAAATAGTATCACAAAAAGGAGCGATACCAACTTTTAGTATTGAAAGTCAATTTTTTCATATATGGCAATCTTTGGAAAGATTTGAAGTGGATAAAATAAGTTTGTATCAAAAAGGAAGTTATTTTCATATTAAGACAATGTTTGGATATGAGTTAAAACCTTTATATTTCGATTTTTCGATTGGCGTTGATTATATAAACAAAATGTGGTGGGAAAAAGACGGTATTGTTATTAATACTTTAACTCAAAACATAAATCCTAATTATTCAATTGGCATAAGTTATCGACCAAGCAAGTGGATAAGTTATCATATTGCAACAAGTTATGGAGCAACATTGACCTATTTTGAAAATGCACCCAGAAAAATACAATTTAGTTATGGAATAAGAATTGCCCCATTTTATAAGAATAGATTTAGAATTTTAAGAAATATGAGAATTGAATTAATTTCGGTTAATGCTTGGTTTAATGATATTGACAAGTATTCAGGATTTCCTTTACCATTATATCCTTTATTTTATTGGCAATGGTAAAATAATAAAAAAACTACCGACAATAAATAGGACTCTGAGCGGTCTGCAAGACCTAGCGATGAGTCCAGTGTTGAACTACCATGGCTGTTATCTATGCACTTAATGAAAGGTTTGTATGTTTTTTTTAATTTTGGAGGGCTATAGTTATTACTGCAAGTTATTAATATCATATTATTTTAGTCAAATATTGAGTTGTTAGCTTAGAAATAACTTCTTTTTTAGTAGAAAACCTACAGTTTAATCAATACAATTTTACTCCGTAATCCTGCTGAATAGATAAGTGCGAGTACAATACGCTGTTTTAGCAATGATGGTGCACGAAATAGTTCGTTTAACTCCTTCCGGTTTACTATTACAGGAAGTTTCGTGTCTTTTTTAATGAAGCTAATGCCATGGATTGTTTGTTCATCCCAAGCAAACGATAATAATACCTTAATCCATAAACCATATGTTTAAAACTGCTTCGTGATGGTGATTTTGGATTATGGGCAAGAGCTGCAAGATATTCATTAATCTCATCTTCTTCAATTTGTTCCGGCAACTTGTCAAAATGCAATGAAATAATAGCTATTCTACGAATATAATTATTAAGTATACTTTGACTTTGTCCACGTAATATAACTTGTTGCTCAAGTTTTTTGCAACACTCTCAAATCCGGGAACCGCAATTATTAGCACGTTCCACAATTGTTAATCCTGTCTTTTTTCGCATATCAATAAAATTTAAGGTTAAATATTATTGATACGTTTAATCAATATTTTTTGAATATTATTCTTACATTTAATTTAAACTATCTCGTATGGATTTAGTTCAATAATGTGCATAAACCATTGGTCAAATGGTAATTAAATCGAAATATTATAACTATAATAAGCGGTATAGTAAATTGAAAATTAAGAGTTTAAAACTCTAACTTAATAAATATATTTACAAACATACGAGGTCTGGTAAATTGCTAAATTAATAAGCTGTTAGGTCTGAGATTTATTAGAGTTTAAAAAAAAAATTGCTTTGTTGATATTTAGAAAACACCAGATATATTAGAGAAAACAGATACATATAGAACTTATTAACATATAAAGATTTATAAATATGACAATTATCATTTTATTAAAATTATATATTTATATATTTGCATTTGTTTTAATGTATTAAATTACGAAATAATGAATATTAAAGATTTGTCGCCCGAACAACTAGAGGCTGCAGCAAGCATGTTAAAAGCTATTGCACATCCGATGCGAATTGCAATTTTAAACTATTTAGAAGATGGGAATAAGCTTACGGTAACAGAAATACACAAATTACTCAACATCGAGCAATCGACAACTTCTCACCACTTAGGGATTTTAAAAGATAAGGGTGTATTATCGTCGAAAAGAGAAGGAAAAAACACATACTATTTTTTACGACACGAGAACCTAAGCGAAATAATAAATTGTGTTAATAGATGTTCAAAATAAATACTGCAATTAAGATTCGTAAGAATTTTTAATATAACTCTATAACTTTTTTCGCAATATCGCTAATATTCAAGTCGTTAATACATTTAAAGTGTTTCTTTGGGCACTTATCGAAACCAATTTTCGAACAAGGTCGGCATTTTAAATTTTCTACTTGAAACATTTCCGAAGCGGGATGCGGGAAATATGGATACATACCAAAATCGGGAACTGTATTCCCCCATACCGAAATAATTTTCTTCTTAAAAGCTGCAGCAATATGCATTAATCCTGTATCGGGAGTAATTATTACATTACAATTTTTTATTAAAGATGCCGATTGATTAATATTTAGAATACCACAGGCATTAAATATTTTCCCGCCGACTTTATTGGTAATTATTTCTCCTTCGTCTCGGTTTTCTTTGCCTCCAAGTAAGACTATAGGTTTATTTATTTTTTCGCAAAGAGAAATATGTTTTTCTGTTGTTAATCGCTTAGTATTGTGATTAGCACCCAGAACAAGAGTAACAAATCCGTTTTGAAAACCATTTGGCAGTTTTTTTATATCATAAATATCCTTATTGGGAATAAAAAAATCGAGACCTTTATTATCGTTTTTAATATCGAAAACACTTAATGGTTCGATATAACGATCGACAATGTGTTTTTTTGGCAAAATATTGCGTTTAAAATTAACTAATATCCATTTTTCATAGTTGAGCTTGTCAAATGAAAATGAGATGATTTTTAAGCTGTTTTTTACCCTTAACGAACGTAAGTTTTTATGCAAATCGATAATATACTGATAATGTTCGTATTTTAATGTTTGCAAACTTTGTTTTAAGGATTTATCGAGAATATGAACCTTATCGATATTAGGGTTTGTTTCGACTAAACTTTTAAATTGTGCTTTTGTAAGATAATGAATTTCGGCATCCTCAACCTGTTGTTTTATTAATCGTACCACAGGACTTGTCAGAACAATATCACCAATAGAACTAAATCGTATTATTAGAAATTTTACTGTATCCATTAATCTTAGTTTGTAGTTTTTAAAAGTAAACTGCAAAGGTAATAAAGTTTCTTAAAACGGATCACTTTAAAAAGTTGTGGAAATAAATTTATTAAAATTTTATATTTGCTGTGTTTTGAATATTTTATGTAGAAGTTATCTTTGTTCATTTAAAGCAATAGAGAAATGTATTACGCCACGAAGTGGCAACTTATTTCAGCCCAAAGGCAACGCCTTGGGTAAATTGTGTATTATAAAAAATATCGCCCTGTAAAGGGCAGCTTAAAAAAATAAATATTCTGTCACAGTCATTATCAAAATTGTATGTTCATATTATTTTTCATATAAAGAATCCTAATGTAAAAATCCGAAAACCGGATAAAGGTGAATTGTATTCATATATTGGTTCAATTATAAAAGATAATAAATCTATCCCTATAATGATTAATGGTATTGAAGACCATGTTCATATTTTGTGTGTAATGTCAAAAAAATATTGCTCCGGCAAAGCTCGTTGAAGAAATAAAACGACACAGTAGCAGATGGATTAAAAACAAAGGGAGT
>Ga0190303_1000480_pt1 | contig 16549 bp, 17 predicted proteins | sample 48700701_MG_FD_161672 | JGI IMG/M metagenome (GOLD analysis project Ga0190303, IMG submission 161672) | Hydrothermal vent sediment bacterial communities from Southern Trench, Guaymas Basin, Mexico - 4870-07-0-1_MG | ecosystem: Environmental > Aquatic > Marine > Hydrothermal vents > Sediment ...
ATGATGTCATGCTCGTTCATCTCATATCACCTCGATTGCTTTTCTGTGGATTTGATATAACCATATATCAAATCCACAGAAAACGTCGAGGACCCTTTATTTATTATTCGCGGTAAACCTGACGGTAAGAACGTAAAATTTGATGCAAAAGATAGACAGACGAAACTAGAGGTGTGCTTCAATCCGACTGAATACTCAATCGACAAAAGTAATGTTTATTCTATGGCAGCAATCCCAGGACTGGAGTCACCGATTATTCAGTATAGCCGGGGCGACGCAAGGACCTTGTCTATTGAGCTTCTGTTAGACACTTACACATATAACAGCAAGGAAGATGTTCACAAGCAATACATCTCAAAGCTGGAGACCTTTCTTTCCATTGATGGTGAGATCCACGCGCCACCGCCCTGTAAGATTGTATGGGGACTCCTGGAGTTTGTGGGAGTCTTGCAAGACCTGAGGAAACGATATGTCTTATTTCTGGATGATGGTACTCCGGTTAGAGCCCGTGTTACCCTGACATGGAAAGAGTATGTTCCAGTTGAGATCCAGATTAAGACGACTCCACGCTCGTCGCCAGACAGGAGGAGAATACACACGCTAAAAGAAGGGGACAGCCTCTGGTTCATTGCCTACAGGGCCTATGGAGAATCCCGATACTGGAAGGTCCTTGCAGAGGCCAATAACATTGATGACCCGAGGCGGCTGGAACCAGGGAAACAGATTATAATACCACCTCTGGAGAAGGGATCGGAGATGCAAGGTGCCGGTTGATGCAGCAAATATCGAGTTCTATGCCCCGCGCTTCAAGATCGAGATCAATAGCGCTGAACTCGCGGCCGAGGTGTCACATACAATCCAGAACGTAGAGATAGTAAAGGAACTCAATAAACCTAATTCATTTCGTTTTGTAGTTCAGGATGAATTCAAAGGTGGCGCCTTCAAATGGCTCGGCCACGATCTTTTCAAATATGGAAACAGTGTGTCTATACACATGGGATATACAAACAATATGGTCAAGATGCTGGAGGGAAAAATCCAGAAGATCACTGCTGATTTCATGAAGGGCACTGCGCCCACGTTCACTGTGGACGGCGCTGACAACCCGTACACATTTCTGACGACTCCCAGCGGCCCGAAGGTCTTCATGGATAAGACGGACAGTGCAATTGTCGAGGAAATTGCAGAAATGGCCCACCTGGAAGCCGTTGTTGATGCAACGGAAGAGGTAGCTCCCAGGAAAACGAAAAAGGGTGGAAAGAGCTATCTGCAGTTTTTAGAGGACCTGACTGCTGCAAATAAAGGATATGAGTTTTTTCTTGCCGAACGTCGACTGAACTTTGTCAAGGCGAAACAGGACGCAAAATCACTTATGACGTTGACTTGGGGGAAGGAGCTAATAAACTTTCGGCCGGCGCTCAATACGACAGAGCCCTATACTGAAGTGGTAGTAAGGGCCTGGGACAGGAGTGGGAAGAAGCTCATTGAGGGCCGGGCCCGGGCAGGCGAGGAGCAGAAGCAGGAGGAAGGAAAGCGTCTGGCCAGTCAGATTGCCAGGGAGATCTATGGGGACGTGGTAAAAGTCTTCACAAATAAGCCGGTGCGCACTGTGGCTGAGGCGCAGAGAGAGGCACAGAAAGAGCTGGATAAGGCCAGTAATAATTTTATCACGGGCTCAGCTGAGACCATAGGTATTCCTGAACTCCAACTCCGGGTGTGCCTTTCCCTTGACGGGCTTGGTGATTGGTTCTCCGGGAAGTATTACATAAAAAAGATTACCCATCGTATCGATCAGAATGGGTACCGGTCTCTCTTTGAAGTCAGGAGAAATGCGCTGTGAATCTGGTAGACCTTCTTACGGATGAAGAAGAGGAACGTGAAAAGACCAAGAGAATAAATGGGGTAGCCATTGGGATTGTCACGAACAATAAGGATCCCGAAGGCCTTGGCCGTGTAAAGGTAAGTTTCCCCTGGCTCTCAGAGGAGAGTGAGATTGACTGGGTCAAGGTAGCAAGCTTTATGGCAGGAAAGGAGCGTGGCGCTGTCTTCCTGCCGGAGGTCGAGGATGAGGTACTTGTCGCCTTTGAGCATGGAGATATTAACTACCCCTATGTGATTGGTGCCCTGTGGAATAGCGAGGACAAGCCACCGGAAACCAACCGGGACGGCAAGAACAACATACGGAAGATCAGATCCCGGAGTGGCCACGAGATCATCTTTAATGATGATCATGAAGGAAAAAAAGAAAAGCTGGAAGTTCATACAAAGGCCGGTCACAAGATAGTGCTGGACGACAGTTTGGGGCAGGAAAAGATCGAAATTCGAGACAAGACCGGCAGCAATGTTATTAAGATCGATTCCGTGCAAAACAGCATTACCATTGAGAGTGCCTTAAAGCTCAAGATCAAGGCGCAAATAATTGAGATTGAGGCTGGGGCGATGATGACGATAAAAGCAGGTGCAACCCTCACTATTAATGGGGCGCTGGTAAAAATAAATTGAAATACTGTGCAAGCGGCTTTGATTCGGATGAATAAAGTACTAATGGCGAAAGAAACGCTGGGTGTAGGATGGAAGTTTCCCTGCAGGATCAATGAGCGGGGCGGCGTAGCCGTGTCACTGTATGAGGAAAAAGTCAAGGAGTCCATTCGGATTATCCTTGGGACAGCAAAAGGCGAACGTGTCATGCGGCCCGAGTTCGGCTGCGGCATTCATGACTTTGTCTTTTCCACTATTGATACGTCGACCCTGACGTTAATCAGGTCTTCGGTCAAAGAGGCCCTGATCACGTGGGAACCAAGAATTGAAGTGCTGGACGTTGATACCTCGACGGAGCGCATCAGCGAAGGCCTTCTTATGATCCGGATTGATTACAGGATTCGTGCAACCAATACTGAATTCAATCTGGTCTTTCCCTTTTATCTGAAACCAGGAGGTTGAATTGACTTTGCCGGTACCAAAGCTGGATGATCGTACCTTTGAGGACCTCGTAAAGGAAGCCATCCAAAAGATTCCCACACTTTGTCCTCAGTGGACTGATTTTAATCCGAGTGATCCTGGCATTACCCTGATTGAGCTCATGGCGTGGATGACGGAGACAATCCTTTACCGCCTTAATCGAGTTCCTGAAAAAAACTATATCAAGTTTCTGGAACTCATTGGAGTGAGGCTCAAGCCGGCACAGCCGTCGAGGTCCTGGGTAGTTTTCAGAGTGGCCAGTGGAGCACATGAGGAGGCCTTACCCCGGATCCCTGCCGGAACACGCTTATCGACCAAGGCAGAAAACGGCGAGTCAATCAAATTTGAGACCTGCGACCCTCTGAATCTCACAAGTGCCCATATTATTCGAATCTGTTCAAAATACAGGGAAGATTTTACAGACCATACCAGCCAGTGGATGAAGGAAGGAATCCACCCAGTAAAGATCTTCTGTGGAGAGACGCACGTGCCGCATATCCTGTATTTAGGAGATGCCAGGCTTGGCCGTCTTGGTAAAGAGAGCCTCCTGCGCATATCAGTCGGGATGGCGACAGAACTGTCCAGGGGCGTTCATGTGGAATGGGAATGCTGGGACGGCAGCGCATGGGAGCCCTTGATTCCCATCCGGGATGGGACGCGCGGATTCATGAAAAGCGGCGAGATCGTCCTTGGTTCCCTTTCCAATATGGCAGAAAGGGATATAAATGGTATTCGCTCGTACTGGCTCCGTGCACGGCTTATAGGCGCAGACCCGGAGATCCTGCCCGGAATTGCAGCACTGAAACGGGGCGTTGAGCTCAAGCAGGGATATGGCTTGATGCCTGAGAAGGCATATGTAAGCACCGAGACGATTCCATACCAGCCTGTTGAGTTTGGCCGGGAGTTTTGTCCTTTTGGGAAAGAGCCCCAACCGGGGAATATCTTTTATCTTGGAAGTTGGGTGTTTTCGCGAAAAGACGCGCGTATTTCGCTTGCGATCACCATGTCAGAAAGGTACATGCCCTTAGGTCAGAAGTTCCTGAGCGGTCTGGAAGTCTTTTGGGAATACTATGGCGAATCCGGCAATTGGGAACTCCTTGGGATCACCGGTCCCAACGGCATAATCCGGAGTGAGCATGCCTTTGCGGACCAGACAGAGGCTTTGACGCAAAGCGGTACGGTGAGTTTTCATTGTCCACACGATGTGGCAGAGTTTACGATACTAGGGGAGCCGGGCTGGTACATCCGGGCGCGTCTGGCCCGGGGAAATTACGGGGCAGAGGAGATCAGCCCCCCTATTATCAGCGGTCTCTTGATCAATTTTGCCGAGCAACCTGAGGACTGGCAAAGCTATTTTGCGGAGAACTATTTTTCCTGTCAGGATCTAACACCAGTTGTTGCGGCCGGCGAACCTATAGAACCGTTTTTCATAAGTCCGGAACAAGGTCCGGCATTGTACCTGGCGTTTGACACGTTACCGTCCAACTCCGCACACCGGATATACTTTCAGCTAGCACAACAGGCAGAATCAGCCTCGGCGAGAATGGCTTCTGAGTATTGGAGCCGTGGTGGCTGGAAACCGCTGCGCGTTCTCCGGGACGGGACCCGGGCATTTTCTCGAAAGGGGGCCCTGGAATTCGTAAGTCCGGCGGATTGGCACAAGACGGAGATGTTTCGAGCAGAGGGCTACTGGCTCAGGGTGAGATGGGAGACCGGGGCCTACGGAGAATGCCCTGAGCTGATGGGTGTGTACCTGAATGCCGTTGAGGTAGTGGGGGCGACTGGTATCAGAGACGAAGTGTTGGGCTCCAGCAACCAGGAGCCATTTCAGAAATTTTCATTCAACCACGCACCAATCCTGCCGGGTCCCAGTATCATTGTCAGAGAGGCCGAGGACCCTTCTCCTGAGGAGATCACGAGCCTGAAGGAACAGTTTGGGAGCGATGATGTGATCGAAGATGTCGACGCAACAGGCAAGGTGATCTCTTTATGGGTACGGTGGAAAGAGGTTATGAACTTCTTCAAGTCAGGACCGGGCGATCGGCATTTTTGCGTGGATCTCTATAAGGGATCGGTTACGTTCGGGGATGGCAAAAGAGGAATGGTGCCGCCCATTGGGAGCGACAATGTTAAGGCAGAAGTATACTACGTGGGTGGGGGTACAAAGGGGAACGTCGGTAGAAACTCGATCACGGTTCTGGAGAGCGCCTATCCCTATGTAGAAGCCGTAGAGAATATTGAGCCGGCAGAGGGAGGAGCTGACCCGGAAACGATCGAAGAGGCCAAAATCAGGGGGCCCTGGATGATAAAGCATCGCCACAGGGCGGTCACTAAAGAAGACTTCGAGCAGTTGGCCAAAGAGGCCTCTTCAGAGGTGGCAGTGGCTAAATGTTTTACTGATAATAGTGAGATAAAGGTCATTATCCTGCCCAGAAGAGATACGGAGAAACCGCGACCGGCCTATGGGCTGATCCGGAAGATAGCTCAATACCTTGACGAGCGGCGCTTGATTACCACGAAACTGAAGGTAGAAGGGCCCGAGTATGAGGGTATAGTCATAGACGTGCATGTGGTCTTGATGTCACTGCATGCAGGGCGGTTCCCTGAAATGAAGGGGCTTATTGAAGGCGAGCTGAAGGATTTCATTCATCCCCTGCGGGGTGGACCAAAAGGTCAAGGATGGCCAATGGGCAGAACCATCCATGTCTCTGAGCTGTATGGTCTTCTGGAGATGGTGGAAGGGGTTGACTACGTGGAAAAGATAAGGATGAAAAGGTGGAATACGGACCAATGGGTTGAGAAGATCAAGATAGGGAGCAGAGCATTTCCTTATTTCAGGGAGATACAGATTAAGCAAGTCTGAGACAATGGAAAAGAACGCCGCTGACAACAGGCCTGATATCCTGACATATGTGCCGGCCATCTATCAAAAGCAGGCAGCCGAGGCTGAAGGTCCGTGCAGGGCCCTCATGGCGATCTTTGACTCTACGTTTGCCCGGATCGAGACAATCATTGACAATGTGCCCTCGTATTTTGACGTGGAAACCGCACCATCAGGACTTGATGAGAAGGAAGAGGACTTCCTGACGTGGCTTGCGTCCTGGGTCGCCTTGAAGTTTGACAAGCAGTGGTGGCCTGTTGAGAAGACAGATGAGAGCGATCAACAGTGCAAGATGGAGGACAGGAAAAAGAGATACCTGATCAAGAATGCCGCCTTTCTGCATCAACACCGTGGAACAGTCAGCGGGCTGCAATATATTCTCGGAGTATTCTATGACGTTGATGTACATATAAGAGAATGGGCCTGGCCCCAGGGGATGGAAATAGGAAAGGTCTCTTCGATAGGTCTTGATACCTTTATCATGGACAGACCCGATCTCCTTCAATCCTTTACCGTGATCTGGCTACCTTCTGAGTCAGATCAAAGGGAAGCAGAATCTTCTGTGCTCTGGATAGAGACGCGATTCATGGGCGAGGCACCTGAAAAAGGGTGCCTGACTGGTATCTGGAATCCGGCAGAATATATTTCTCAAAATGGATTCATAAGAAAACTAAAAAAAATCAGATACGTGCTGGATTTGGCAAGACCTGCTCACACCAGTTGCTACCTTGGCCTCGAAACACCTGAGCGTCAGCCGGAGAAAGTTCCTTCCCTGAGCCGGATGGTCATTGGAGTGCAGTCGACGATTGGCATATGCTTTATCGATCAAGAGGGGAAAAATGGAATTTAAACGAATCAATTTCTTTAAGGGTTTTTTTACTCAGGCGGAGGATTGGAAAGCTTCCCAGGAATATCATTTAGAAAAACGGAAAATCCATAACAGATTTCTTCATACTCCGGGCGTAGTTTATGGTTGTTTGGATAATTTAAAAGTAAATGCGACCGAAGAGGGTACTTCTCTTTACATAGGGTCTGGCTATGCCATAGATGGCGAAGGCCGTGATCTTTATCTGCCAAGGCCTGATAAGATTCCAATTAATCCACAAGAGTTTAATCCGCCTTCAACTGTCTACGTCGTTATCAGCTATGATGAAGAAGAAATAGATCTAAGAACCAATGTAGCCAATCCGGAATATTCTGGTCATGCATTTATAAAAGAATGGCCAAAACTGAGAATTACAAAGGACGAGCCGGATAACCATTATGTTATTGAGCTTGCTCGTATTCGTCTTTCCAGAGAAGCTACCAGAGTGAGGAATCCAGAGCAGGCTGAAAATCCTGGTAATAATGAAATAGATATTAGATACATCAAAAAGGCAGGAGCAACAACGAGACCTGTAAAGCTGGAAGATCTTGGGGATATGGTAAAAGAAGGGGAAATAGCTGTTGTACCAAGCATGGACCCCATGCCATTAGAGGAAGACACAAATGTCCTGATAGAGAGAATAACAGGTGAAAGTGCTCATCGCTTTTATATGGTAAGCGCATATCCCGTTGAGAAGGGACGAATACTCTGGCGTATAGAGTCTATCTTCAGTCGAACTGCTGTTGAATACAGGCTTTTTTTTAAAAACATTTCGGAAAGGGCCGCAAATGTAGTTTATCGGGTTTATAGGCTGTATTGAAGATTACTGATTTGGTTAAGATGAATATCTTAACATAAGAGGGCCAAAGATATGAAAATTTACGGGACGGTAACGGATGCTGCCAAGGATAAACCATTAGCAAAAGCTAAAGTCGAACTACATATAGGGCAAGTAGAACTGGCAACATTCTACTCGGACAAAGAGGGTAAATTTGAGCTTGAGTATGATCTGGATCAATATGTGGGAAAGGAGCTTAGGTGCCGGGTGGAAAAAGATAATTTTGAACCTCATGAGGTAACGTATGAGATCGCAAATGAAGATATCCCGCTGGATATAAAGTTAGTTTCAAGTGTGTCGAAACCAGAACCTATTCCAACTCCGACTCCGTCACCTTCTCCTGATAATAAACGGCTAAAGTTATTCGCACTAATAGGTGCAGTGATTGTCGCAGTACTGGTAGTAATAATTATTTACTTCAAGTCCTGTGGGCAGCCTTTTGATGTTACAGAGGTGTCTATTAAGGCAGATCCAGTTATATATACAGGTAAATGCCCGAAAACCATCAGATTTGTGGGAAACATTACAGCAAACGGGAAGGGTGTCGTAAAATATAGATTTATCCGTAGCGATGGTTTTGAACATAAGATACAGACACTGACCTTTGAGTCTGAAGGATCAAAACCAGTAGGAAATACCTGGCGATTGTATGGCAATTACAAAGGATGGCAGGCTATACATATCCTGTCTCCGCAAGACATGAGATCCGACAGGGCTAATTTTGAGATAAAATGCAAGAGGAATGTGAGACGTCTGGAACGGATCAGGCTGAAAAGAAGTCCAAGGTAGCCACAAAGGCACAAAGAACACAAGGTTAACACATGGAAATAAAAGGCCTTTAAAGAAAAGCTATTTTTCAGGAGGAAAATTATGTTTAGAAAAAAACTTAATGACACTTTGTTTATTCTTGTTGCGATCTTAATTTTATTTTTTCCGTTGGCGTGTGCCAAAGCGCCGCAGGGGGCTAAGGCTATATTCGACAGCGGAGAAGGACCTGCCGTACAGATTTCGGCAACTGAGAAACAGGAGCTGTCTGCAGAGACATCTATGACTGCAACAGCGGCTCCGGCTCCAAAGAAAACAGTAGTTGCTACAAAACCAGCAGTCACGACAAAACCTGTAACTGTCAGGAAGGCAGTGGTTGCTACAAAACCCGATATCCCCAAAAAAGAGAAGTACGTTGGTATTTCTTATAAAATAATACTTCTTGGTGAAGGCGGACAGTTCGATGTTGTGTCAAAATCCCATGTCTTCAAGACCGGCGATCGAATAAGGATGTTGGTAATGACCAATCAGCCCGGTTATCTTTCTATTTACAACATAGGCTCTTCCGGTGCTACTCATGTCCTTTTCAAAGATTATGTCGAGGCCTCTAACCTTTTAAATATTCCGCGTGATACTAATCTTCGTTTTGTGGGAGACCCTGGTACAGAGAAAGTCCTCATTATGCTATCTAATACACCTGAGGCTGATTCTCCAACTAGAGTGATGGCTTCTCTCGCAGGATCCAAGGACATAGTTCTTGAAGACGGTCTTGAGACAAAATATGCGGTTATCTCGCCGCAACAAGTAAAAGGCGGTAAAGATATCATCCTCGAATCTTCTGAAGGTATCAATTATGGCGTTACGCCTGCTTCCAACCTTGAAGAAGGAGGAATCCTTACTCTGGAGGTAATGCTTAAGCATGAATAAAGGCAAGAAAATCATGAAACATGCAAGTATGAAATTACCTCTTTTTTCTTTGATTTACCTATTTTTTCTTTCATCATGTGCGGCTGTATTACCAGATCCAAACACACTCAGGACACCTGAAGAGCGAAGATCTGCTCGAATAAAATGTATGGCTCTCTATACTGCTGGCGGAGCTGCCGGGGGCGCCGTACTGGGAGGGCTTATTAAAGGCAGGAAGGGGGCCACAGTAGGTGCGGTGGCAGGTGGGGCACTGGGCTTTGCATACGCCTGGGGCCATTGTCTTTCCTATTACTCCACTCTGAACAGTGAGCCTGTGACAGGTTATAATGAGACCGTACAGGATATTCACTATGACCCATCGCAGGGATATGTGGTCAAGATAGAAGATTTCTCTCTCAGTCCATCGGAAGTCGCACAGGGAGGAACGGTTGCCTTTAACGGAAAATATTATGTAATGGCTCCGGAAGGGACTAAAGACCAGGATGTTACAGAGACCAGAGTCCTTGAATTTTATGATGAAACAAAAGGGGAATTTGTTGAGCTGGGAAGGGTGGATCGAAATATCACCGTAGCCCCTGGCCGCAGGGGTGCTGATGGTCAATTTGATATCCCTGAAAAGGTGCCGGACGGTCGCTATCTAATAAAATTCATTGTGTCCTCTAATGGAAAGCAGGATCAGATCCAAAGGGAATTATTCGTTAGACAGAGGCTGGCCCAAGGGCCTGCCATCATTAAACAGGGTGAAATATAGCCTGCTATCAGCATTTTTCGTGTTACTAAAGGCGACATCTAACCGCACAGGTCCAAATATTTCAAGAAGGGGCCTTGATAATAGTGAGAATGGTCGGGTGTCAGAGCAATCCAAGGAATAGGTAAATGTTGTTGAGATCAACCAGTAAATGGTTTCTATGGGTATCTCTTCTATCACTTACCATTTTTTTATATGCGTGTGCTCAAACTCCATTACATACTGGGATGCGCTCTCAAGCATCTCCGGTCAAGGCCTCTCATATCTCAAAGATAAAAAATCTTTTTGTCCGGAACCATATCGCAGAAGGCTATGTAGAACTTGATAGATACGGGAGGGTAGAACTAAAGGGGAGATATAAAAATGAAAGAGAGGTTGATCTTGGCTTCTCCCTTGCCCAGACTGTAGTGGGGATAAAATGGGTCTCACCCGTGACCCCAGAAAACATAGAAGTAAAGGAGTGGGAAAGAAAGCTCTCCGAACTCTTTAAGAGAGCGGGTGTTATCAAGCCTGAAATCAGAGGTGACACTCCACCCGGTCCGGTCAGAAACAAGTATGCCTTGGTTGTAGGGATAGGAAAATTCAAGAACAAGAGTATTAAAACTCTATATGCTGCCAGCGATGCTACTGCTTTTTACCAGTATCTGATCGATCCCAAAGGAGGGGGATTTCGCTCAGAGAACGTAACTCTCTTACTGGATGAGCAGGGCAAAAAGGACAATATTGCCAAGGAACTGGACAAGATCAAGAATATTGCTGAAGAGGACGACCTTGTCTGCATCTATATGAGTAGTCACGGAACGCCACCTGAAAAATTTGGAGGGGTTTTTATTGTTACATACGATTCTGTGGTAAAACCCCGCCAGGATATCTGGCATACATCAGTTTCTGAGGAGATGCTTAAAAACTTTGTCCAGGGTCTCCGGGCCAAACGGTTGGTCATGATTATTGACGCCTGCTATAGCAATGGAGCCTATGAAAAAATTCCAGGATTTCTTCCTACTGGAGGTAAATCTCTTGGGATTGAGGATGAGGAAGAGGGCTATGGGTTATCCGAAGATTATGGAAAAAGACTTCTGGGTGCCAAAGATATAGTGATAAAAGATGCACCGTATCAGCCTATCGATATCCCTGGTGAACCCCATGAGCCGGGTGGCTGGGGCAGAGTTCTCGTCAGTGCCAGTGGGGCAGGAGAAAAGTCCTGGGAATCAGATGATCTGCGTCAAAGTTATTTTACGTACTATTTCTTAAAAGGACTGCGAAGTCATAACGGGGCATCGGCTGACGCCTTTTATGACTCTAAGCCTAAAGTAATAGAGAGAGTAAGACTGGAAAAACAGCATGACCAAACTCCTCAAGTAGTATACACCAGGCAAAATTGGAATATTCCAATTGGAATGTAAATAGAACTTAAATAGATAAGTGACAGCCTCTGATCTGTAATGATGGAAAACTAAATAAGGTATAGGAGGAAATAATAAATGGCTAAAAGAGTGGGAATTGCTGGGTTTGTCTTTCTAGCTGTTATTATTTTAATATCTGTAGATTACATTATGGGATCATCAGAGGAGAGATACAAAGAAGAATATAAAGTAGCGGTTAAAGAGTGTTTGGAAAATAATCAGGCAGTCTGTGAAAAGGCTGAAGAGATAGCCAGAGATGCACGTCTTTCAGATAGTACAAGAGAAAAATGGGAAAGAGAGCTATATGAAGAAAGAGAGCCAGAGCCTGATTATGTGGCAGGAATGGAAACCAAGCAACATCTCAATCAGGGGCTAAATTTCATGACTCAGGCAAAAGCTAACATGAAAAATAAAGAGGTTTTCGATGAATCCATAAAAAATGCTATTATGGAATTTTCTCTTGCCATAGAAACTAGTTCAGGTGAGAGTCAAAGGGCAAAAGCTTATGAATACAGGGGTACTGCTTATATGATACAAAAGAAATATAACAAGGCGCTCGAAGACATAAAAAAAGCTGCTCGGATTCAGCCTGATAGTCCATCTGTCTACTATAACTTAACCTGTCTCTATTCATTAACAAATGACGTAGACCTTAGTCTTGATGCCCTGGATAAGGCTCTTGAAAATGGATTTAGCGACTATGATACCTTAAGGGGCGATCCTGATATTTCCAACGTTCGCAAAAGCCCTGGGTTTAGGGAGATTCTGGAAAAACATAAGGTATTTATTGGCAAGTAGATCAGGCAATTATTGTGAAAGAAATATCGAATGGCAAACTAACCGAGATCCTATCTAAAATACATAACGATCTTTCCTCAGGTCTTCTCTGCACTCACACTTGCATCAATTTCAATATCATTAAAACCTTGGAAGCTAGCTCATTTCTCTATGCTCTGGTTGATCTGCTGGATGAAAAGGGAATAATTTCGATTGAGGAGCTAGATGATCGGAAAAAGCAAGTGGCAGAACAGCTGGTATCGAAGTTTAAAGAGAGCGGTATTGGATTGGTGTATCAGGATCCCGAGTACGACAAGTATAACTTCAAACACGAAGCTAGTATAGATTGCCAGAGCCGGTTGCATATCTGCAAGGCAGTATGTTGCAAATTCCCCTACGCCCTGTCAAGGCAGGATATTGAAGAGGGGATTATCCGCTGGGATTTCGGCAGGCCCTATCTGATTGCTCATGATCCTGATGGATACTGCGGTCATTTAGACAGAAAAACGTACCAGTGCACAGTATATGAATACCGCCCCGTGCCTTGCAGGGGCTTTGATTGTCAGAATAGTGAAAAATGGCAGGTGTGGCTGGATTATGAAAAGAGAATCATTAATCCGGAAGTATTGAAGTTGCCAGGTTCCAAGTTGTTGGGAACTTGAAAGCGTATGGGAGTTTTTAGATGCCTGGATTTCCTGCTGCCCGTATAGGTGATCCGGTTACGCACGATCAGACGGTGCCGAGCGGCATTATTGGTCCGCCCCAACCGGGGATACCTCCTAGCGTTATTATCGAGGGACTTCCAGCCGCTACTCTGGGGGATTTTGTGACCTGTACCGGTGTGACCTCTGCGGGCCTGATCCATCCTCCGCAGGCAGGTCCACCACCATCTGTGCCTCCTTCGGTTCCGATCATCATGGGCAGCCTGACTGTTCTCATCGGTGGTAAACCTGCTGCCCGCTGGATAGTAGATACGGCTGCTTGCGGTACCTTCCTGGGTGATTCAAAGCTTTTGGCAACCCGCAGAGTATTTATTGGGTGAATTGGAAGCTTTGAGAAAGAGAGGGGCAACAGTTAAGGAAGGGTAATTACGTGCGGACTTTATGGGACATAGTTGGCTAGATTGGATGATTTTCAAACACACGAAATACGGGAGGAATTACAATGGCTAAAGGACATGCTCTGCTGGTTGGACTGAAAAGTGTAGATCCCACCTCTTATAACGGATGGGATGGAACGGGCGGATGTTGGGGATGTGAACTCGATGTGGATAACATGGAGAGAATTCTGAAACCTCTCGGCTACGACACCAAGATGCTGAAGACCGCTGATGCCACCCGGAACAGAATCCTGTCTTCACTCTATCGCGCGGCTGACAACCTATCCGGTGATGACATCTTTGTTTTCTATTATTCTGGGCATGGGGGGCAACAGCCGGATCTTAACGGAGACGAACTGGATGGCAAGGATGAAACACTTGTTGCATACGACAGAGAGGTAATAGATGACAAGATTCACTATGCACTGACAAGATTCAAAGCTGGGGTACGTATAGTAATGATCAGCGATAGCTGCAATTCCGGCACGAATTACAGGGGAAGAATGACTATATCGGTAAATGAACAGGCCATATTCAGGCCTGTAGCAAGGACGCCGAGAGAGGAAGTGGAAATAAAGGCCCAGCTTATTCATCTGGGGGGATGCCGGGATGGTTTTACGTCTGCTGGATATCAGCATGGTGGAGCATTTACTATCGCTTTGTGTGAAGCCTGGCAGGATGGTGCTTTTGCCGGAACTTTCAAAGACCTGCATAAAAAGATATGCGAGTTGATCAGGTCAAGCCAGAAGCCTCAGTATAATGAATATGGGCCTCTAACAGATGACTTTCGATCCCAGAAAGCCTTTGCTGTGACTTTTGTTCCTCCGGTCGAGGGACCGGTAGAGCTGCCAGTTATTAAGATAGCGCCGACCAAAGCAGAGATCACTCATCCAGGTCAGAAAGACCACTATAAATTCGTAGTTGACGAGGGAGGAAGATATACCGTTGAAACGGAAGGCCGCACGGATTTAGTTATGGCCCTCTATGGCCCGGATAGTGAAACGAAGCTGATTGCGCGTGATGACGACAGCGGTACAGGCCTGAATGCAAAGATTGCCGCAGACCTTTCACCTGGTATGTACTATGTCAGAGTTGAACATTACAACAGTCAGAACGGGACAGGGGCTTACACTATCAAGGTGGTGAAGTAGTAGAGATACCCTGAGAAAAGATGGACTTTCATATGACATAATAAACTTCCTAGCATGGCCTGGAAAGCGATATTGAATAGCGGGAGGAAGAAATGTTGAAAAGTGAAACCATTCTAAGGTTAATTAATGAAGGAATCGACTCTCAATCCCGTGAATTTAAGTCGTCTCATAAGCGCTATTGTGTGTGGATTCAAGTAAGCCAAGCGCTTTTGTGCCTGGCATTTATTCTCGTCTTTTTTGCAGTTCCGACGGAAGCAGGGATGGTATATGGGCGCGTTTATTGTGACGGATGCAATCTACCCCAACAAATCACCTTTACTGTGACGAACGAAGCAAATAATGAGAGCTTTTCAGTAACAACTGATAATAACAGAGATTATAGCATCTTCCTTCCCCCCGGAATCTATAGGGTCGGAGTTACTCATGCCCACGACAGGAGGTGGCAAGCAAGGATCCGGAGCTATTCCAATCCGATACGTGAAGACATCTACTTGGAAGAAATGAGGTGAGCACTATGCCTGGGGAGGCAAAAAGAGAAAACAAGTTCTGGTGCGGAGGCGGGTAACGTGAGTAGTGCCTGGCAGGCGATAAAGGACGTAGTCGACACACTCGCCAAGGTAGCCGGGGCAGGGGCGATTGTTTTTGCAGCAATCATAGCAAACAATTATCAGGTCGAAATGTCTGATGAAAACATACGCAATCAGAATAAGCAGGCTGCCTTTACCATACTCAGTCAGCGTGAACAGGCAGAGAGTCAATTACGAGCCTCCATGTTTAGTGACCTGATTGACCCGATTGTCGGGTCACGCTCTGGTGATGAGATCCCAGCAGACCGTGAACGACTCATGGTGGAGCTTCTGACTCTCAACTTCCATGAACATTTCGAGTTCAAGCCATTATTGTTGTATGTGGACCAAAGATTGGCATCAGGGAACATCGAGGGAATGAGTAAGGATGAGGCCATAAAAGAAAGAAATTCGTTGAGGTCCGTTGCACGACGAGTGATTGACCGTCAGATCGCCCTACTTATTAAAGAGAGAGCAGAGGAACCTACTTTGTTGACAATCTCTGATACGGATAAGTCGAAATTCCCTGATGGCTTCGGGCGTGTCGCCAAAAGTGATTTCGGATACGGCAATTTAGTTCAAGATTTACTTAAGGAGGGAGTAATTAAAAATGCTAAGGGGAAGCCTGATTATGTATATTTTAGACATAATATAAAGAATGAGCATGAATTAGAAATGGAGCTCAAAAAAATAGGTATTAGAAATAAAAATAAAATGAGACGAGTTATCAAAAATTGGCGGCAGTTCAGATCCCAGGTTTCACAAATGCCGGGAGAAAAGGTCATTCCTTTGCGATTCAGGCAAGTAGGGAATGGGACGCGGGTTTCACAAACTGTTTCCATGAGGCCTCCTGCAGGAGGAGAACGCCGCGTGGACGTGATAATTTCTGCCCCTGACTGGGAGAACCAAACCGTTGAGGTCTCTCTTAAGATAAAATCAAGTACTGAGGAATCATCCAGTGATACAACTAAGAACTTCACGCTCACCTGGTATGATTTGCCTTTCACTGACAACACACTGCTTTCTGATGGCTATCGCTTTGCATTGGTTCTGGGCGACATGGACACGGAAATATTACCGAGGACTGTAAATCTCAAGTTTATCTGGTTTCCACAAAATTACTTTCCGCCTCGAGAACGTCCCATCAACAATAATTACTTTCAAAACATACTTGGAGAGATGGATAAAGTGACCGTTACTCAACAATGAGTCTCACCGGGAAGGAAGTTGGGAACATTCTGCATCCAATCACCCCCGTTCCGCTCCACTCTGGCGGAAGCAGCCGGACGCAACGAGGAAGGATTGTTATCTATGCTTATGAATTTCAAGATGAATATACAGCATATACACCGCCTTTTGATCATTGGCGAGGACGGAAAGGACTTTTCCTGTGTCAGTTGAGGTTTGAAAAAATAGTATGAACTGACGCGGTTTGCATGGAGGCTGACCAGGACCGCTACGCCATCTTTGATGCCTATGAGGTTTTCATTCTTTGCGGTCGTAATGTTCTTATGCCAACCGGAGTTCCTGAAAGGATCACCAAAGAAGATATATTACAAAAGTACAGTGTT
>Ga0190303_1000481_pt1 | contig 16544 bp, 2 predicted proteins | sample 48700701_MG_FD_161672 | JGI IMG/M metagenome (GOLD analysis project Ga0190303, IMG submission 161672) | Hydrothermal vent sediment bacterial communities from Southern Trench, Guaymas Basin, Mexico - 4870-07-0-1_MG | ecosystem: Environmental > Aquatic > Marine > Hydrothermal vents > Sediment ...
TCCTCTATCGAGAACCTATACTGTCCGGGCATGGATGCTATTGGCTTCTTACCCTTTGCTATGTGCTCATCAATGAACAGTGGTAAGATCAGTTCATCCTTACTGAGTCGCGTCTCTTTTATCAGTTTCAAGCTTCTTAAACGCCTCATCCTTAGCTCCGGGAACATGGGCATAATTACCACCTTCGACGTTATTCTTATTCTTATTCTTATTCTTATTCTTATTCTCTAAAATCATAAAAGAGATAATACATATTAACTTAACGTAAGTAACGCTAATGCAGCGATTATGTATAACCTGCAAAGGCTCGCGCCTGTTGTGCGGCAGGAATACTTGCCCACTGCTCGCAGCTTTGAAACAGAAGACCAGATTTGCAGAAGTCTGTGGCGACAAAAAGGACTTCTTCGGTCCTTCAACTTCCGTATTTGTTGGTCGGATAGGCTACCCCCGCGTAAATGCGGGTCCGATGGCAGTGTTAGAATCAGAATCAGGGGCCAACATTGAAAAACTGGAACAGCCGGGTGAGTGGCTCGCACAGGGTCTCGGCATGGCTGAGATCATAGAACTACGCAGTACGACATTGCGGTCGAAACACCGTGAGCATGTAAAGTCGCGGTCGAAGTTCGTCTCGGACATGACCGAAATAGCTCTGGCTCAGCAGCCCGTGGATGTAGAACTCAAGTTTAAGAATAAACCGTCATTTAAGCTCACGTTCTCCGATGTCCTGCGACCGACAGGTGCCAGTGTGAACGTGGAAGCAATGAGAGTTACCGAGAATCCGAAGATACCGAAGAAAGTTGATCGTATCGTATCTGACGACATCAAAGCAGTAGAAGCCGCTCAGGAACTCTACAACCTCGGCATGGACGTGTACAAAGTATCAACAATCCTATCTTCGGGTGCGTTAGGTTCGCATAGCGCACAAAAGATGGTGCCCACGAGGTGGAGCATCACGGCAATTGATGATATCATCTTCAAGAAGCTGGCTGCACAGTTCAAAGAATATCCGACCATTGACACCTATTACGTCTACGAATCCTCATATATGGGCAATCACTTCCTGATACTGCTGATGCCTTCATTATTCGAATACGAGAACTTCGAAGTGTGGTTCCCCGGCTCTATCTGGAGCGATGCGTTGAGTCCGCGACCCGCAATCATAGAGGAATACGAGGGGTTTAAAGGCAGGAAGAACTATGCTGCGAATGAGGGCGGCGGATATTATGCTGCGAGATTAGCAGTTGCAGAAGCATTACACAGAATGCGGCGGCAGGCGGGTGTTATGGTATTCCGGCAAATCTATCCGGAATATTCCATTCCTCTTGGCGTATGGGTGGTGCGAGAGACCGTGCGGGCTGCATTTAGAAACAGAAACCGTCCTGAGAAGTTTGACACCAAAAGCGAGGCACTGAAGTACATTGATTCGCGATTACGATTACGATTAGGTGCAAAAGAAGGAATATCGTCAGGAATAGGAATAGGAATTAAAGATATCGAGCCGCTGAGCAGGATATTAAGGCAGAAACGAATTACTGACTTCTGATTTCTAACCCGTGCTCTGGCATAATGATTTTTAACTCCACTTATGGATGACTAATTCAATATTATCCAAATGGGTAATATATCGAAAAAAATAGAAAACTTTTTAAAAGATTTCAACAAACTTAAAAATTTAATTTTTTATTGTGCTACCATTAGAGATAAAAAAGCAAAGGTGTGAAAGTGAAGGGTAAAGGCGAGGAATTGAAAAAGGGTGTCCCGCACATGGCGTGAATTCAAAGCCCAAAAGATATCATCTGAAAAGGGCAAATATGTGAATGTGTCTGCGGGTGCAGTGGTCAACATTCCGCTTGAAGTGGATATTCCAATTGGTGAAAGCGGATACAAGGTGTTCTATGCGAATCTGGAATCAACAAAGTGGACACCAACGGCGATGGATACGGGGGTGTTGCACATAACATAAAGAAAAAAATAAAAAGAGGTGATGGGATATGCTCTGGCACAAATATGCCCAAACCAAAGGAGGCGCTAAAAGCAAAATAGCCTTTGGAGATGCATATTTAAAAAGAAGGAGGTGAAAAAATAATAAAAAATATAGCTCTATTGGTCCTGGTAACACTCGCACTGCTATACAATAATCATGCGAGCGTCAATATGCCAGAAGAAGCTCCATCTGAAATTCAAGATCGTGGGAGGGGTACGCAACATGAAAAAAACCGAGCTAAGAGGTAAATTGGTTGGAATCTTACTGATAGTGCTGATTATAACGTCAGCGTTTAGCGGAGCGGTATCCGCAGGTAATAGCGTTGTATCAAACAACCCTGATCCTGGCAACAAAACCCACGTTATTCCAGAAGAAAATTATTGTGATGAATCAACACCGAGAAATACTATAACAGCAAATTTAAGCCTATCCAAAAGAATTAATGAAATACTTGAAGAAGGGAAATTACCGTTTTTGTTCTTCTACGCTGATTGGTGTGGTTTTTGCAAAAAACAAAAGCCCATCATTGAGGAACTTAAGGAGGAATACGCGGATAGCGTAGAGTTTATCTGGCTGAATGCGGAGGAAAATCGGGAAGAAGCGCAACAGTTCGGTGTGAGCGGGTATCCCACGATGTTTTTTATCTTTGGTAAGGATGATAACGGGTATCTTTACAAGAGGTTTGGTGGGTATACAGAGAGGGATGAGCTGGCAGAAGCATTTGATGGAGTAATAGAAACTGGAACCGCTGATAATGGTATGGTTATATCATTTGACGAGAGGCTAAAAAATAATTTGGGAGGGTCTTTGCCCGAGAACCTTTCTGATCTTGATCATTATGTTCGTCAAGTGGATTCAACTTATGAAGGTTTTTCAGATGCAAATAGTCAGATTATTGATGTGGTAAAAGGCAATAAAACGAAAAAATTTGGTATATTGAAACTTTCACAGATAGTAAACACACACCAAGAACCTAAAGTCAGTGCAATGGTTCAAAAAAGCGTTTATGGGGACATAGATGGCATAATTATTCTAATTCCTTCTGACGATGATGACTTATTATTGAATTCTTTTGGAGCATTCAAACCAAATTTGGAGTCTAACGAATCTGAAGACACACAGTACATTAAATGGCGGGCTTCTCAATATGCACAACTCATAAAATCGGCATCACAGGAAATCAAAGCAGATAATCCCGACCTTAATGTGGTGATGTGTGCTGGTGATGTGTATAAGCTAACAGATGGCTTAGAATTCTACACCATTCAAAATGAAACTGTCATACCAACCAAAGAATACGATTTCATGATGGATCTAAGGAAGGATATAGTAGATTCATTAGATTATGTATTGATAGAGTATGATAAAAAATTAACAGTTGTCCCCTGTGAGGTTATAACAATAGCCGGTTTTCTTACGATGGTATTTACTGCCTGGATCACCACAGTTCTTGTTGATTATTTTTTCGATACTATAGAATATTGTATTGGGTGGGAAATTCCAATAATTCACGAAGTTGTTAGTCTCGTAGTAAGTATTGTAACTTCTGGAATGAAACCCATCATAGAGAAGATTGCTGTAGGTACCGCGGGTTTTCTCGGTGCTTATGCAAGTGGAGGTAGTGGATTTGAGGAATTCTATGATGATTGTACGTTATTAATAGCAAAAGAGCTGTTGAATAGTGAAGTATCACCAGATGACGTGGAGGCAGTACTCTGTGAGTATTGCAAGCTTGAAAGTTTTGAGTATAATACGTGCTTAATCTGCATGGCATGGAAAGTTTGCATAGGTCCACGTGTAGAGGATATGTTAGGAGAATTGGTAAAAGAGATGAATGAAAGGTTGGAAAAACTCTGGAGCGATGCCCTCCCCCAATTGGAAATTAGTTGGGCTATAGATAACTATGTACTCAATGTAGGCGAAACTGCCACCGTTACCTATTCACTATTCAATAATCCTGAAGTTCGACACGGTCATGCGTATAATCTTCACATTGAAGATACAATACCTCCAGAGTTTGATTTGATTAGTGGATCTCCAGCTCATACTTTTGATCTCTCTCCAGGGGAAAGGAAAACTATTTCCTATACGATAAAGGCCACAACAGAAGGATCGTATATACTACATCGTTGTCCTATACGCTACATAGTTAAATTTGTCTATGAAGATAAAGAATATAGTGATTGGTTATGTTGGGATTGGGCAACACCAGACATCACTTTATCTGTAACTCCAAATAGTTGCACTGACTCAACAGATTGTTTAGGCTGCCAGAAATGTGAGGCTAACAAATGCGTACCTGATGATTCCGATCCAAATGAAAAATGTTCAGGGACGTGTTGTGGTGGCGTCTGTTATACCGAGGCAGGCATCTGCTGCGATGGAACATACTTCAAGGGGAGTAATGCCTGTTGTGATGGGACAGACTGCGGACCCGACGAAGAGTGTATCGACCATAAATGCCTAAAATTAAATAATATCCCCTGTTTCACAAGTTCTGAATGTAAATCAGGCAACTGCGCCGGTTGTTTCGCGGAGAAGCGATGCTGTCCTGAGGGCATGAAATGGGATGGTTCAAAATGTGTATATGGTTGCGATGCCCCTGTTTCCTGCCCTGACACCTGTAACCCGAGTAATCAGCAATACCGTTGGTATGACGGCCAACCTTATGTTCCTAATGGCTACGATAACGATGGAGACGGCATAAAAGAAGCCTCCTGCCCGCTCAACCATAATAAGGTTATGGATGTAAACGGAGATGGGATATATGACTGCTGTTATTTACAAGAGGAATGCCCGGAAGGTACCAGTTGTTCTGCTGGGGTTTGTATAAGTGGCGAAACTCAGACATGTACCCAGGCGGGCTATCAGTGTTGCGATGCCTGTTTGGCGGGCACCGAGCATCCGGAATATACCGACTGCTCCCCGAAAGTCTGCTGCGAGGAATGTTTGTTTACGGGTTGCAATCCATATTGCCCTGACCCCACTGACTGTGACATCATAACAAGTAAGGTGTATTCTGATTGCTGCAACCCGAATGACCCCAATTGCGAGTACGTCGTCAAACTGTACACCTCAGCAGGGTGGCAGATGTGCGGGTATCATAACTCCGAATCGTGCTGTGCTGGCTGGAAAGAGGATAATTATTGTTCTGAATGGCAGGATGATGAATGTGGTGGTGGGAACTGTCCTCTAGGTTTGATGCACCAGACCAGGGATTGTTGGGGTCCCGCAGAAGGCGATTGTCCGGAATCACGATGTGTGGAGCGATCGAAATGTGAGGAGCTAGTTATTGGCGATAGCTATGCAAGATTATACAAATATACGATTAACCCTTGCACAGATGAAAACACTGTTGACAGTTCATGTTCTCATTCAAACCTGTTCTATTTAGAGACAAATGGTGAAATTGGAAATCGCATAGCCCAAGGGGATATGGTTGCCGGAATAGATGACAATATAATCTATTGCGAGAGTGAAGATAACAGTGCCTTTAGATATTGGGAACCACTAAGTGATGGATCAGAGGAAAATGAGATTGAAGTGAGACATAAAGAAAATTTTACCTGTCCTTCTGGCTACGTTCCCTATGGTGAGTGCTGTTATAGATACAGATGTAATTCCAGACGCACGGATTGTGCAGTTACAATAAAATGTCCAGCAATTGAGATGAATAATCCTTCTTTGAAAGCGCCTTTAACCAGAGAACAGTATTACGACTTTGAAGTATATCCACATATCATATGGTTTGCAGCAAGTGCTGGTCAGGACAGCTATTCATGCGAGCAATTAAGAAACGAAGTGAAAAGCTATCTCCTGGATCCATGTGAAGTGACGATTAATGGAGAAACCTACTATAGTTATCCTTGTCTCCAATCAAGATGTAGCTATGGTTCATGTATGGATGAGAAGCATGGAGGATATACGCTCGATTATGAACCCTTCTTCTTCTATGAGGAGATAGCAGAGATCACGAAGCCTGACCTTGTGCCTCACAGTGTAAACATGAACGGACCGGTAATAGAAACGCAGAACGCATTTATTGAAGTCGTAATTAAGAATAAATTGAATATCTTTGGGAGCGGAGTTGATACAGATGCAGGCTTCTATGTTGATGTGTATGTTGATGATACCTTCATTGGGAGAAAAGCGCAATATGGGTTGCAAAATGGTTCTTCTGTTAAACTATGTTATGTATGGGAAAATGCAACAGTTGGTCTTCATGAGCTGAAAGCCCATGTGGATTCAACAAATAGTGTAGATGAGCGAGAAGAGGGTAACAACTGGATCACTAAGATAGTCGAAGTGCAGCCAAAAACAGATATAGTTGTAAATAATTTGAACATTGATGCATCTATTGCAAAATCCGGCGATACTGTCCCAATAATCGTAACTCTTCACAACACCGGTAGTTCGGACACAAACGAATTCGTGACAACCCTATCAGTTGATGGCATTCCAGAAGCATACAACATAACTTCGCTCACCGCTGGAGAAAGTCAGGAAATATCATTCAACTGGACTGCAATTTTAGGAGAACATAACCTGACCATAACAGCCGATTCTCTTCCAGTGCCAGATGGGGTCATACCAGAGACCAATGAACTTAACAATAAAGTATCCAAAACCGTGAACATTTCATTAAAAGGCACTACTGCACCTATCCTTTCCTTCACTTTTGAACCCGGTTATTTCTTTGATGGTGTTGAGCCTGATACTGGTAACAAATCTACAATCTTTGAGTATCGCATCAAATACATAGATTACGATAACGACCCCCCAGCTTCTGGGCATCCCAAGTTGTGGCTCGACATAAACGGCGATGGTGACTACGATGATGTTATCGGTGGATTTGCGGAAGGAAACTTCACAATGAATGAAGTGAATTCTTTGGACAGCACATATACCGATGGAAAATTATATTTCTACAATACTACGTTACCGTCTAGTGAGAATATTACCTACAAATTTGAGGCATTTGATGAAACAGGAAGAAACGCAACTGGCGATACCGGTGTGAATAATGGACCTTATGTTTATAGTGAAGCAGAGAACAAACTGCCTATTGCTAATTTCTCTTATTCGCCCGTAAATCCAGTTGTTAATGAAACGATAACCTTCAATGCATCTCCTTCATACGACCCAGATGGATACATCACGAAATACGAATGGGACTTCGGCGATGGAACAAACGCAACAGGAAAAATAGTTACGCATTCTTATTCAGCAAATGGGACTTATGAAGTAACATTGATAGTAACCGACAATAATGGAACAAAAGATATAGCCACGCAAAACATTTCAGTAGGCATCACAGGGCTATTATTTGAAGATACTTTTGATAACGGATTGGATAAGTGGATTCCATTTGGTTCTCCTTCCCCACGTGTTCTGGCATCTGTAGAGGGAAGAAATGGGGTTTTTGATAACAATGGAGATGGTTGGTGCAATAGCGGTGTTGTCTCAAAAGAAAACTTCTCGTTCCCCAATGGTTTTACAATGGAGTCTGACGTTTACGTCAGCGTTACTAACAAAGCGGGATGCTGGGATGCGGCAGTTATCGGTTTAACTAAGGAAAATACGCCTTACTGGGATGATCCTAATTGTCCCGGCGAAGGTTACTACACGGGACTCGCTTTTAGCATTGTTTATGTTGGGGATGCCTGCTGGGCAGCTCCTCCGGAAAAGAGACGACACGCTTACTTTAGAATTGGTCTCTATACCGAAGATGGGACAGGAGAAGGTCCCGGAAGCTACGCGATAAATGCAGACGATTACATAAATGGATGGCATAACCTAAAGATAGTTGTGGGAGAAGATAGGTTTGTAAGTTTTTACTGTGATGATAGTTTAATCTACAAATCTGAGAAGAGGATTAACGAAAATATCTTGCGGGAAAAGAAAATATATCTGGGAGAACGTTCTTCTGGTTCAGCGGGGAAATCTTACCATGATTTTATAAAAGTGTATGCTCCAATACCGACAACCATAGATCAAATAATGTCGGGTGCAAAGCTGATAGAGAAGGTTCAAACGAACACAACAGTAAACCTCACTGCTATTGTTGACGATAGTGATTTCAATGCCACCCTACAAGGAGATTATGCTGTCTGGGAAGAAAAATTAGACGATTATATTTACAAGGGAGACACATATCATGGCGTTGCCGGTTACAGCAAAAGTCCTCTGATTATCAAGATTGCGGTTAGCGAGGATGGAACTTTCTATTTAGGTACTTTCAATGGAACTATAAAGGACAATTTGTTGATATTTTCACAAAATCGAGGACTTACGAATTATTATGATTTCAGTGGCAACTTACTTGATAAATCGCGGTATCGTGAGCCGCATGATGTTTTCTTAGATTTAGATGCAAGGCAGAATTTATTAGCGTATATCTTTGGCGACCTTTACAAGAATCTCTACATCAAAGAGTACATAATACCTGGTCCAAAAGATTACTACGAACTTTATAATTGCGAGTATTCCTTAGAAAACCGCTTTGACCTCCCATTAACGGTGACAAGGTCGTTTATGTACCATCAACAGTTTGATTATAGCTGGTATAATCAAAAATATAGACCAATAGAAGAAGCTAGAAACGCAAAATGGTCGCCTATCGCGAACAATCCAAATCAGAACAGATATCTGTCGAGAAGCTTCGATATAGGGTATCAAGATGTTGGCAAATCGTTTGTTTGGATACAAGCACATACAGATAATGGTATGCATAGTGACGTCACGATTTATGGTATGGATATCCCACCCGACTATAGCTGTAGTGGAGGAAGCGGTAGCAGAACTTGGAGGGTAACTTATGACTCGGCTGCCGAGAAATACAACGTGCATAATAACTACTGTGCAGCGGCACAACTATTTTTGAACGATCAACTGCCTAACAAGGTGCAGATGAAGGCATATACTACTTGGTCTGTGTCAAGACAATCGGTAACAATTGTAGTCCTCGGTGATATAATTACATCAAACCATACCGAGTCTCCTTTTCCAGGGGATGATAATAACCCTGCACCGATGATTTGGAAGATTGAGCCATCAATTCCATTCCCACCAGAAACAAAGCCGATCCACAACATTGACACAGGAGAAAATTTTGAAACAATTCAGGCTGCGATAGATGATCCTGATACCTTGGATGGGCATACGATTATGGTTGATGCTGGGACGTATAATGAGAACGTGGATGTGAGCAAATCATTAACAATTAGATCAACCTCTGGAAATCCCGCGGATACGATTATAAATGCATCGAATCCAAACGACCATGTCTTTGATGTAACAGCCGACTATGTGAATATAAGTGGATTCACAATTAAAGGAGCAACAGGGGGAGGTAAGGCGGGAATATATCTCGCAAGCGGCACAGATCACTGTAACATATCAAATAACAATGCTTCGAACAACAAGTACGGAATCTACCTCGCCGATTCTTCCAACAACCTTATCTACAACAATTACTTCAATAACACGAACAACGCTTATGATACCGGAAGCAACATCTGGAACATCACAAAGACTTCTGGAACAAACATCATAGGAGGACCTTATCTTGGTGGTAACTATTGGTCAGATTATGTGGGTGTTGATACCGATGGAGATGGACTTGGAGATACGTTGCTTCCGTATAATTCTTCTGGAAATATAACGAACGGAGGGGATTATTTACCTTTAGTTTCAATTATAGGCAAAATCGTCTATGTATCAGACGAAAGTGGTAACGATGACATTTGGATAATGAATGCAGATGGCAGTAATCCAACACAAGTTACTACTGATACAGCTTGGGACGGTTCCCCTTCAGTTTCACCCGATGGGACCAAAATTTGTTTTTCATCAAAGAAAGATGTTTCTGCTTCTCACCTTTACAACCTGTGGAATATAAACATCAATGGTACAAATCGTGTTCGACTAACTTCAGGCAATCAAGGAGATACAGACCCAGACTGGTCGCCGGATGGAACTAAAATTGTATTTACAAGTTACAGACCTTGGGGTAGAGGCGGTGCGATTTGGACGATGGATGTAGATGGTAGTAACCAGACAGAGATGGCATACACAAGTGGATATGACTGCTGGCACCCCTCATGGAGTCCCGACGGCAGTAGGATTGTCTATTGTAAAGGAATTCGATATGGTGGAGGGGATTATGGGATTTGGATTATGGACGCAGATGGCACTAACCAAACTCGCCTAACTGATTTTGGCAATGTCAATCCACGTGGACCCGTTTTCTCACCAGATGGTTCGAAAATCGCTTATTATTCAGATGCCAGTGGAAATTGGGACATCTGGGTGATGGATGCAGATGGCAGCAACCAAGTTCAATTAACCACCAATACAAGTAGTGATACCGCGCCGACATGGTCGCCAGACGGAACCAAGATCGCTTTTGCATCAGACAGAAGCGGCAATTGGGACATCTGGGTAATGAACGCAGATGGAAGTAACTTGATTCAAATTACCACTGATACAAATAACGAGAGAGAACCAGAATATTTTATACCTTCAAAACCACTAGAAGATATAATACCGCCTTCTATAACATTCATCCTACCGACACCTGGTAACGATTCAGAGGTAAGTGTGGACTATGTTTTTGTCAATGTAACAACAAATGAACCTTGCAACACCGCCCTTTTGAACTGGAACGGAGTAAATGAAACGATGCTTGGTGTAGGAACGAACTTCTATCAGAACAAAACAGGTCTATCAAATGGAATCTATACCTACAAAGTGTATGCTAACGATATTGCCGGGAACTGGAATGTGAGCGAGACAAGAATAGTTACCGTGAATGTAACTGGAGTTAAAACGTGGCATGTTAATGATGACGGAGGTGCAGATTTCACTTCTATACAAGATGCTATTGACAATGCAAGTAATGGCGATTTTATCGAAGTCTGGAACGGGACTTACAATGAAAATATAGATGTGAATAAGCGATTGACGATATATTCAAGAGATGGTGCTTATGTTACGATTGTGAAAGCCTCTAATCCGAATGATCATGTTTTTGAGGTGACATCTGATTACGTAAACATAAGTGGATTCACCGTAAAAGGCGGAAACTCCGGGATACACCTTTTCAATGCAAAATTCAGTAAAATTTCTAATAACCTCATTGAGAATAACTGGGGCGGCATTTCCATACGCGGCAACAATAACACCATAACGAACAACACCATAAGAGATAGTGGATGTGGTGGCGGAATCAATATTTGGGAGTCAAGAAACAATGTGTTAAGAGACAATCACATCCAAGATAGTTGCAAGAATTTCATAATATGGAGCGGTGGAATACAAGGGTACCAGCAAGACATAGATACTTCCAATACTGTTGATAGAAAACCAATTTACTATTTGATAGAAAAGAAGGATACGCTGCTGGATGCATCCTTAAATGCAGGATATGTAGGGTTGATATCCTGTAATAATATCACCGTTAAAAACCTAAACCTGACGAAAAATGAACATGGGATTCTTCTCGTTAACACTACGGGTTCCACTATACAAGATAACACCCTATTAAATAACTGGCATGGGATTGCCGTATGGCATTCAAGTGATAGTAACACCATAACGAACAACACCATAAGAGATAGTGGATGTGGTGGCGGAATCAATATTTGGGAATCTAAAAATAATTTGATCTACCATAACAATATGATAGGCGGTTGTCAATTTGCAATTGATAATAGAAATGACAATTCATGGGATAACGGACCAATTGAAGGAGGAAATTACTGGAGTATCCACACTTGCACTGGCAATCCATCAAATGGTTCACAACCTTATTATATCGACGCTGACAGCATAGATCACTATCCGTTCCAGGATCAAAGTGGTTGGTTAGGCATGAAAAGGCTAAATATTGTCCAGGCCCAAACAGATAAATTAATCTACAACTTAAGCGAAAGTGTCACAATCTCTTGCATTTTACAAAACGAAACAGGAGCTAATATCACTGTTGATACTGTGAACGTAGAGATTATAAAGCCTGACACCTCTATTGAACGGATTGCTTTAATTGAAGGATTAATCGGGAATTACAATGGAACTTTTATAAACACATCGTTAGTTGGAACATATAATGTAACGATTTATGTGAATAAGACCGGATATATAAATGATACTGCTGAGTTGAGTTTTGCAGTAAAAGTAATAAATGAATTTATACCGATTTTTGAGGAGGTATGTAAAGGTGGTGAAGATCCTTCCATTATAATTGAGAATAATGGTGTTATTCATGTTTCTCATTATGAGGGCTGGCACTCTGTTTCGGGGAGACATTCTTATATAAAATACAGCAAGTGGGACGGCCTTAGTTGGAGTTGTGAGAATATTGAAGATTGGTACGAGAAAGGTGGCGGTTGGACTGACATTGACATTGATTCAAATGGATTGCCCTATATAGCATATTTCAAAGGATTTGATTGGGGTGCAGCCAAAACAGCATGGTATGATGGATCTTGGAACAGAGAAGAGGTTGAGTCTGGCTATCAAAATTGTTGGATGGGCAATCATATCGCAATGGCATTAGATAGCAATGATAATGCACATATAGCCTATGAAAAAGAGGATTACGAAAAACAAAGAGATTATTTGAGATATGCACAATGGACAGATGATGGCTGGGACTACAAAAATATTGATAAAAAATTTTATGGTTGCACTGACCTCACGATAGGGAAAAATAATATTCCTCATTTAAGCTATATCATCGCTGATGACGATGGGTATAAACTACGTTATGCAAAGAAGAGTGATTCGGGCTGGCAAAAGGAAACAGTAGAAAGTAGAATTGGAAATTGGTACAATGGTCGCACTTCTATCGCACTTGATAGTGATAATATGCCTCATATAGTCTATTGGGGAGATGAGATTAATGCCCTTAGGTATGCTAAAAAAACAATAACCGGCTGGGAAATACAAACGATTGCAAATGTAAATGCAGAAGGAGGAGACGCTTCTTTGGTATTAGATATGCATGAACAACCACATGTGAGCTACTACGACTATGACAATGATAAACTCCTGTATGCACGATTAGAAAATGGGAACTGGAAAACACAAGTTGTGGATGACTGTGATGGTGGAAATGCCATTGCGATTGATCCTGAAGGATATATACACATTGTATATGAAAAAGACCATTATCTATGGCACGCTAAATCCTCAACACCGCTTGCTCCGGTACCAAAAGTAATTGATATTACTCTTTATATCGAGGATTCAACAAAACCCGCAGATTCTCCACCCATTGTTAATAAGGCATCTGGCGATAAAGTAGACATAGTCGCTATTGTAAAAAACAAAGGAGACACCAAACAGACTATAGATGTTGAACTTAGTGTTCCCTCCCTATTAGGCAATCCTGAGAAGGTAATCATCAGAGAGAATTTCCCAGATCGTACCATGATGGAAGAGAGGGAGCCTGGGTTAATAATGTCTTTGGATCTTGAGCCAGGAACAAGCATACAAGTTGTATGGAGATTTACAATTCCAAACAAAGCAAAACCACAAGATGTGTCAATAGAGGCTAATGCGAAGGTTGAAAATGTTGTTCGTGCATCCCATTCTCAAAATTTCCGTATAGTTGACAATACTAAGGCAATTATTGTCACAAATAGATATTTATTATATAAAAAATACGATAATAATGAGGTTACACAGCTTTTATCTTACTTATATCAAATATCAAAGCAAGATTGCATCATTTATTATGCAGACCATTACGATGAGTCAATTAGGAAATGGGATCAAAGGGTTGACTACTCCAGCGAGAACAAAGCAAATGAGGTTGCAAATATCATAGATGATTACATAGAAGAATGGGCAAAGAAGACGAATCCACCTTATTTGATGATTGTTGGCGGAGATGAGGTGATTCCGTTTTATAGAATAAATGATGATAACTTAGATCTAGGGCATCCATTAAACTATGAGAGGTCTTGGCCCTACTACTCTGATGATCCAGTAAAAGACATTATAGATAATCACTTCTTCCCAACAGATGTTGTATATGCTGATACTAAATATGATGTTAAACTTGATGCAAATAAAAATGGACATGATTGGGATGAAGGTGAACTTGAACTTAGTACTGGTAGAATTGTAGGCTGTTCTGCCAAAGACATGGAGGAGCTTATTAAAAAAAGTCTTAAGGGTTCTTCAAAAAGCAGTAATGCGGTGGTTGCCTCGAGATCAGCAGGAATGGTAAGGGATGTAGAACCGGACCCTCCAGCTCATATCATAAGTAAACTTAAAGAGAAAAAATTAAATATTCTAAACGATGAAGAACCGCCTGAAGAAAAGCCTTCAACGATAGAAAACGAAGGATGGACTGAAAAAAATCTCACTGACGCGATGCAAAAGGGATTTCGCACTTTTGTATTTCTAGATCATGGGGAATATAATCGAATTTATACCCCAAGTGGTATTTTGTGGGCTGATGAAATAGATGATGTTAATAGTAACAGTTGTATTAGCAATAACCGACCCATTATGGTCTTTCATGCATGTCGTGTTGGTCTCGTAACTGATGAAGGTAAAAGTGAATTCACAGGTAAAAAGTGGGATCCAAAATGGGATGATTGTATGATGTATGCACTTAGCCATCATGGTGCAAGTGGGATAATTGCATCTACTGCATTAGCATACACAAACGGAGCGCCGGATAAAGTAGGTAGAGGAGAAAAGTTAGTCAATGACCTCTATTATAAATTCATAACTGGCAGTAAAATAACAAAAGCCATAGGACTTGCTCTTAAAGAAGCAAAAGATGATTTCAGAGATGGTGCTGGTTGGGACGACAAAGATCGTAAAACTATGATGGAGTACACGTTATATGGTGTCCCATGGACTACGATGGATCCCGATAAATCTAATTTAACACACAATAACATGGATAACACTTCTGGGGTTACAATAAACGTCTCAAAGCCAGTATACATCTCTCCAGGAGTTTTCGCAAGAACTATAGAAATTAATGTTACCACTTACAATATCACAAAAATAGATGATTTCGACTTAGTTACGATTAATGATTCAGAACTGTGCTATGATGACTATAAGCCGGTAGTGCCAAAGGTCGATGTCCCCATATTTTTACCAATGAGTTCGAATGTTATAGAAATAGAGGAACTATATAATGTATCTACTTTCATTGGCTATTATAATATTCCCTCTTTCGTATCTGGTGTAGAGATAGCAGGAGGTCCAAGTGGCGGTTATACGAATCAAACAGATGTGATTGGATTTTATCCTTCACCAACTCATTGGGTTGATATCTCATCTTTCGAAGGATATACAAAGGCAGTCGTTGGCTTAAGTTTAATCCAGTACAATCCACAAACAAACGAAACGATCCTCTATAACTACACAAAACTAGAACTCACCTACCAAACCCCAATAACTGCAACAATAACCGACTTCTCTCCAGATAAAACCGAATATGTAACTGGTGAAACAATAAACACTTCTTTAACCGTAGAAAACGTTGGGTCAGAAGCATTAACGGGACTTCGTGCAAACCTGAGTTTGAAAGACCAGTACGGAAAAGTGAGAGCATCTTCACTAAGCGCACCATTTGATGTAGCATCTGGAGAATCTAAGATTATACCTGTTACTTTGAGTGCAACGATTCCAGATGGTACATATCTTCTAGAAATTAAGATTGTGAACAGTACTGATGCCATATTAGGGACATCCTCAGAATACATCCACATTTCATCAGGTGAGATCGTAGACTTCTTTCTTCCAGAAGAAGTGGAATTGGGAGACGAAATCACGTTTAATATCGTATTTAAAAACAGTAATTCAACGAGCGTTGAAGCAACTGGAGTGGTATATCTATATGATCCAGATGGTATTGAAGTGGCAAAATTGCCTTCTGTTCCAGTTACAATTGATGCAAAATCGACAGTTTTAATAAATATTACTTGGGATACGCTGGGTAAAGAAATTGGAGAATATACTGCTTCCGCAATGGTTTTTGTAAACTCAATATTTGGTCCTGTTTCCAAAACCTTTAAGATTGTACTACCAGACACCACACCGCCTTCGGTAACAAATCCAACTGCAACTCCATCAGGCATAGTTGCCGATGGCATCCAGGAATCTCAATTAAATGTAACAGTAACCGATGAAAGTGGAATTGCAAGTGTAACCATAGATTTATCTGATATTGGAGGCTCACCTGCACAAGAAATGAATAATATACCAGGTACTGCTGTTTATACCGTAACCCCAACTGCAGCAGCAGGAACTGCATCAGATACATATTATCTACAAGTCAATGCAACAGACATTTATGGCAACTCCAATACATCGGTGAGTATTGCGCTGACTGTGACAGAGGCAGAGGAGGGAGATACAATCCCACCAACCATCGAATCTGTAGCCTTAGACGCGTATACAACCATTCCTGATGCAACTATCCATGTAACCGTTGAGGCAACCGATAACGTAGGTGTTACCTCAGTAACTGCTGATGGTGTTGATCTTGAGGAAACTGGAAGTATATGGGAAGGAGACATAACCG
>Ga0190303_1000483_pt1 | contig 16527 bp, 16 predicted proteins | sample 48700701_MG_FD_161672 | JGI IMG/M metagenome (GOLD analysis project Ga0190303, IMG submission 161672) | Hydrothermal vent sediment bacterial communities from Southern Trench, Guaymas Basin, Mexico - 4870-07-0-1_MG | ecosystem: Environmental > Aquatic > Marine > Hydrothermal vents > Sediment ...
ATGGCTAAAATGCGTGAAAAACTGAAAAAGCGGGGCTTTGCGTTTATTTGCCCTGCGGACCATCAGGAAGTGGATCTATTGGAAGAAACAGGGCCGCTTTCATAAAAGCAAACCATGTTGATTGTTTCGGCAATACGCTGGTGGTTCTTGTAACTTAGCATCGTATCCTACATGTTTAATATAGGTTGAGAAGGCTCGTAACTCTGAATCATTAACTGGATTGGAGACAAAAATGACCCTGAAAACTATCATGAGTTTGGTTTTGATCGCCGGTTCTGGATTTGCCGCTCCGAGTTTGGCACAGGACGCGAACGAGGGTCAAATTCTGTACCAAAAGCATTGTTCTGATTGCCATGGGCCATCTGCTGACGGCAAAGGCTCACTGGCCGATGCGATGATCATGAAGCCGAAAAACCTAAGCCGACTTACCGCAGAAAATAACGGCATTTTTCCGGTGATCAGAGTCGTGATGCGCATTGACGGGCGTGAGCCTCTGGTCAGTCACGGAAGTCCGATGCCGGTCTACGGGCAATATTTTGAAGGCTCTGGTGCGGTGCTGAAAACCGCTGCTGGACAGCCTATCTTGACCAGCAGCCCGATTGCCGATCTGGTGGTCTATTTACAGGGAGTACAACAATGATACGGGTATGGATGGGGTTTGGATTGGCGACTATGCTCTGGGCTTGCGCTCCGGTTGCTATGCCGGAGGCACCTGAGGGAGCAGCACTGTTTGCCGAAAATTGCGTTGTTTGCCACGGAAAATCAGGACGCGGGGACGGGCCGTGGAGCGCTGGAATGAAACCGGCCCCGGCTGACCTGACCCGGCTGGCAGCGGTCAACAACGGGAACTTTCCCAAGGTGCGTATCCTGTCCGTAATAGATGGTTATGATCGCGCCTGATTGCCTGGGCAGGACATGCCGGAATTCGGGTTACTGCTGCGGGGGGATACGGTGCCGATAGACGTGGGTGACGGTGTATTGACCCCGACGCCGCGGCCTTTGGCAGCACTTCTGGCCTATTTGGAAAGCATACAAAGCTAATCTCGAAACGGGAGCATCTAAGCTGCGCGGACCCTAGTCCAATGTCCGCCGGAACCGAAGCAAGGCGAGTGCGCCAAAGCCGATTGTAAAAAACAGCAGCGCTGTCATGGGCGCGCTGACGGCTTCCAGATTTGCTCCCTTTAGCATCACCCTGCGGATTACCCGCAAGAAATGGGTCAGCGGCAGCAATTCTCCTAGAAATTGTGCCCATTGCGGCATGCCGCGGAACGGGAACATAAAGCCGGATAACAACAAGGACGGCAGGAAGTAAAAGAATGTCAGTTGCATTGCCTGCATCTGGGTTGTTGCAAAGGTCGAGAAAGCATAGCCAAGCAGAACCAGCGCAAAGACAAAGATGAAAATGCCGCTGAGCAAAAGCAGCATCGAGCCGACGAACGGCACCCCGAACAGCAGCTTTGCCGCCAATAACACCACCACCACCTGTACCGACCCGACAATCAAAAACGGGATCACCTTACCCAGCATAATCTCCAGCGGGTTGGCAGGCATCGCCAGTAAATTCTCCATCGTGCCGCGCTCGATTTCGCGCGTAAGGGCCATAGAGGTCATCATCACCATGGTCATTTGCAGGATCACCCCCAGCAGACCGGGCACGATGTTATACTGGGTGATGCCTTCGGGGTTATATCGTCGATGCACCACCACTTCCAACTGATGCGCTGCCTGCTCTGCGGCCTTTACATCTGCCCCCAATTCGCGGGTCAGGGCTTGGGCGGCGATGGTGCCAAGGGTCGAAATTGCACCCGAAGCGACGGCCGGATCGGTTGCGTCTGCCTCGATCAATATCTGTGGGTGCTCACCCTTTAACACCCGTCTGGTGAAATCCGACGGGATGGTCACGACAAAGGAAACTGTGCCGTTTTCAATCAGCTTTTCGGCCTCGATCTGACTGTCGACCACATGGGTAAACCGGTAATAGCCGGTGATTTCCAGTGCCGAGACCATTGCGCGTGTGAACCGGTCCTGACTGGCGGTCACCAGTGCGGCAGGCAATTCCTTGGGGTCGTTATTGATCGCAAAGCCGAACAGGACCAGCTGCATCAACGGCACCCCCAACATCATTGCGAATGTGATCCGGTCGCGGCGCATCTGGATCAACTCCTTGATCAGCAACGCGCCCAACCGGGTGAGTGAAAACCAGCCTCTCATGCCATATTGTCCTGCGATTGTGACATGAACTGGATGAACACATCTTCCAGACTGGTTTCGCCCTGATGCGAGGTCACATCCTGCCCCTTGACCGCCGCGTTGACGGATTTTTTCAACGCCACCCCGTCCCGTCCGACAACATGCAGCGTGTTGCCAAAAGGCGCGATCTGATCGGCGCCCGGCTGACCGGCAAGCCTTTTGGCAACACGGTCCACATCCCCGCCTTCAACAACCATCGTCGTCAGGGCGGCGTTTTCAACAACATCGTGAACGGTGCCGCTGGCCAACAATTTACCGTAGGAAATGTAGTTGATCTTGTGGCAACGCTCGGCTTCATCCATGTAATGGGTCGAGACCAGAACCGTCACCCCGTCCGCCGCAAACGCGTGGATTTCATCCCAGAATTCGCGCCGCGCCTTGGGGTCAACACCGGCGGTGGGCTCGTCCAGCAACAACAGTTTGGGTTTGTGCATGATGCAGGCTGCCAGCGCCATCCGCTGTTTCCAGCCGCCCGACAAACGACCCGCCAGTTGTCCGCGTCGCGCCGATAGCCCCAGATTTTCCAATGTATCACGCACGGCCTGCTTTGCTGGTTGCAACTGGTATAGCCGCGCCACAAACATCAGGTTTTCCTCGATCGACATGTCCTCGTAAAAGGAAAACCGCTGGGTCATATAGCCAACCTCGCGCTTGATTTTCAGTTGGTCGCGACGCAGGTCCATACCCAGCACCGTGCCGCCGCCCGCATCCGGTGTCAGCAACCCGCACATCATCCGAATGGTGGTGGTTTTACCGGACCCGTTCGGCCCCAGAAACCCCGAAATCTCGCCCTGCTCAACGGACATGGAAACCTTGTCGACAACGGTCTTGTCACCGTAACGTTTGACCAGCCCGTGAACATCGATCGCCTTCATTTTTCAACCCCGAACAAATCGACATTGACGATCTGCCCGGGTTTAAGGGTGCTGTCGCCCTCCAGTCGTGCCTCGAGCAGATAGACCAGTTTTTGCCGGTTTTCGAGTGAATAGATCACTGGGGGCGTAAACTCTGGCCCTGCTGAAATATAGCTAATTGTTGCGGTGGTGCCGTCGGCACAACCATCACATTCTACAGCCAGATCGGTCCCGAGATGAATTGTGGATAAATAGCTTTCTGCCACATACAGGCGCAGCTTTATTGCCCCGTTTGGCAATACCAGAAGCACGGGTGCCTGTGGCCCTGCGATTTCACCGACGCTGCGGATAATGTCGATTACAGTGCCGTTGCTGTTAGCCACCATTGTGCGTTTGGAAAGCCGCCAAAGCGCATTTTCCAACGTGGCCTGCGCATGTGAAACGCCGGCCTGTGCGGCGGCAATCGCATCGGGGCGTGCAGGCAGATTTGCAACCGCCAGATTGGCTTCAAGCTCGGCCACATGCGCTTTGGCGACTTCGCTTTGGGTTTGCGCCAAATCATACTTAGATTGCGGAATTGCCCCGCGCCGAACCAGATCGCTTTGGCGCTCCAGTTCCCGTTTTGCCTCTGTTTCTTGCGCAATTGCCGAGCGTAATGATGCCTCGATCACTGCAATTTCCTGTGGTCGGCGCCCTTGCGAAATATCGGCTAGTTTGCTTTTGGCTTGGGCCAGTGAAGCCCGCGCCTGAGAAACGGCAATCTCGGCGTCGCGATGCTCCAGCACCACCAATTCCTGACCGGAAACGATTAAATCCCCTCTCTTGACCCGTACATCCGAAATTTGCGCGATTTCGATCGGTGCCAGCAGAATGTATTCTCCTTCAACATATCCTGTTGCCAGTGGCAGAGGAACCACGCAGGCGGTGAGTAATGAACTGAGTAACGGGATGGAACAAAGAAAACTCATTGATCTGATCCTTTCTTGGCCAGACCTGACAATATATGATCCAGCGCCAAACCTGCGCTTTGCTGATTCAGAGCCCTGATTTCGGGTAGACGTGCATTCGTTACATCTGTCAACATCTCGACCACATATTCTGCACAGGCAAACTGTAGCCCTGCCTACCACCAAAATAATATGAAACGGCTTGCACGATCTGGCGTGTCGACGTGGTATCAAAACCTTGTTCGCCAAACAGACGCACACCTGCATTTATGAGGGCGGCGCGGGTGGATTTTCCCGTGTGCGGGTTCTTTGTCATTCTGGTCCCTCTTGTAGCATTTCGTCGTCGAAGGGGTTAGGTATGATATAAAAACAATCGTTTGATTTAGTAAATAGGCGAGTATCGAATTGACGAATGGTAATGAAAAAATTGCATTATATACGGGGTATCCTTGCGGGTGTGTCAGGCCGCAAGCATCAATGATGCCGTTTTGTGTCACCAAAGACTCTGCTTCTCACCAAACGGAGGATCCCTCAATTTGTGTGCTTCCAGAAGCTATTTCTTATCGCGCAATATAGAGATGTTTAGTATCGCGGCAATTATAGCCAGAGAAATGCTTGGCGCTTTGCCAACCCCGATCATTTCGTCGTTATCAAGCACGCCGGTTTCTCGTAACGTGCAGGTCCAGCGCCCGTCTTCATCGTTGGCAAGTCCAGTCAGCGAAATCGACCAGTTTGGCAACACAGTATCCACCAACCGAAGCACCTCGTCGGTGGCTTCCAACGGGCTCGCTTGATGTGCCGCCCAGACCGCTTTTCCGGGATAGGCAGCGTTCATCCCGTCCAAAACCGCCACTTCCAACTCTGCATCAAGCCGGTCAGCATTTTCGATTTTCTCCATCAAGTCCTTGAGTGGATTATGTTCCATCTTTTCCTCGCTCTTGAGTGGTTGATAATCCCTTAAATTATATCGGGCCCAGCCCCATACCGATGATCAATTGTTAGCGCTCTGATAATTGGCCATCTCGGCCTTTCTGTCCTTGATCGAGATCATTGCGCGAAGCCCTCTTGCCTGCCAGCTTAGGTTCGGACAATTTTGATCCGTTACCATGAGGGAGTTCCCGCAATGAGTAAAGACAATCGCAATATCATCTGGTTTGAAAATCTGTCCCGCGGGGATGTGGGGCTGGTCGGGGGCAAGAATTCCTCGCTTGGCGAGATGGTCAGCCAGCTGTCAAAGGCCGGGATTAAGGTGCCGGCCGGGTTTGCCACCACCGCTGATGCTTACCGCGCCTATATGGACGCGAACCAGTTGAACGATATGATTGCCGATACATTGGCCCGTGAAGCTGCGGGTAAAACCACCTTGCAACAGGCGGGCCGGACCATTCGCGCCGCGATCATTGCAGGCGATTGGCCCAAGGATATCAGCGACAGCATTCTGGAGAGTTACCGCGAACTGAGCGCGCGTTCCGGAACGCCCGACCTGCCGGTTGCGGTGCGTTCCAGTGCCACCGCCGAGGATCTGCCCGACGCCAGTTTTGCGGGCCAGCAGGAAACCTATTTGAATGTGCGCGGCGCGGCGGCGCTGCTGAACACCTGTCGGCAATGCTATGCCTCGCTGTTCACCGATCGTGCGATTACCTACCGCAAGCTGAAGGGTTTTGATCAACAGCAAATCGCGCTGTCGGTCGGCGTCCAGATGATGGTCCGATCAGACATTGACGGTTCTGGCGTGATGTTTTCCATCGACACCGAGAGCGGTTTTGACAAGGTGGTGTTGATCAACGCCGCCTGGGGGCTGGGTGAAAACGTGGTGCAAGGGTCGGTTAATCCGGATGAATATCAGGTTTACAAACCGCTGCTGGATGACCCGAAACTGGTGCCGATCATCGAGAAAAAGCTGGGCGCCAAGGAGCAGAAAATGATCTATGCGGGGGCGGCTGGCGGCGAGACTGTGAACGTTCCGACCTCCAAGGCCGAACGCGAAAAATTCGTTTTGTCCGACGCCGAAATCGTTGAGCTGTCCCGTCAGGCCTGCACAATCGAGCGCCATTACGGCCAGCCGATGGACATGGAATGGGCCAAGGACGGGATCACCGGCGAGATGTTCATCGTTCAGGCACGTCCCGAAACGGTGCAGTCCCGTGTCGGTGACGGCACGCAGAAAACCTATACGGTGCGCGGCGCTGGCGAGAAGCTGTTGACCGGTCTTAGTGTTGGATCGGCAGCGGTTTCGGGGCGGGTTTGCCTGATCGAAAGCGCCAAGGATATTGAGCGGTTTGTGGACGGCTCGATCCTTGTCACCTCGACCACTGACCCCGACTGGGTGCCTGTGATGAAACGCGCCGCTGCTATTGTCACCGATCATGGTGGTCGCACCTCGCACGCTGCGATTGTCAGCCGCGAGTTGGGCCTGCCCGCCATCGTTGGCACCAGTCAGGCCACGCATATTCTGCATGACCAACAGGAAATCACCGTGTCCTGCGCCGAAGGGGACGAAGGGTTCATCTATGCGGGCACGGCTGAAATCGAGGTGGAGGAAATCCAGTTGGGCGAAGTGCCCGACACCAAAACAGACATCATGCTGAACCTCGCCAATCCGTCCGCCGCGTTCCGCTGGTGGCGGTTGCCTGCCGACGGTGTTGGTCTGGCGCGGATGGAGTTTGTGATCAACACAACGGTGCGGGTTCACCCAATGGCGCTGGTCAATTTTGATGTATTGAAAGACGAGGCCGCGCGCACCGATATCGAAGTGCTAACACGCGGCTACGCCGACAAAGGCGACTACTTTGTCGACAAGCTGGCTATGGGCCTGTCGCGGATTGCCGCCGTCAGTTACCCCAAACCGGTGATCATCCGGATGAGTGATTTCAAAACCAACGAATACGCCGACCTGTTAGGCGGACGCCAGTTCGAGCCAGCTGAGGAAAACCCGATGATCGGTTTTCGCGGCGCGTCGCGCTATTATTCCGACCGCTACCGCGAAGGTTTCGCGCTGGAATGCCGTGCGATCCGGCGCTTGCGCGAGGAAATGGGATTTAACAATGTTATCGTGATGATCCCGTTTTGCCGCACCCCTGCCGAGGCCGACCGCGTGCTGGCTGTTATGGCCGAGAACGGGTTGGAGCGGGGCAAAAACGGGCTGGAAGTTTACGTGATGTGCGAAATTCCATCGAACGTGATTTTGGCGGCGGATTTTGCCGAACGCTTTGACGGGTTCTCGATCGGGTCCAACGACCTGACCCAGTTGACGCTGGGCATTGATCGCGATTCCGAGGATCTGGCCGAGCTGTTTCAGGAAAGCGATCCAGCCGTTTTGTGGATGATCAAAGAAGTGATTGAGCGGGCGCACAAGGCGGGGGCAAAGGTGGGCCTGTGTGGGCAAGCGCCCAGCAACAACCCCGAATTTGCCCGCAAGCTGGTTGAATACGGGATTGATTCCATCTCGGTGACGCCGGATAGTTTTCTGGCGGTGAAGCGGCATGTTGCGGATGCCGAAGGGCAGAAACCCTAGCCGTTCACCCGCACAACCCTCCAATATTTGATCGCTTCGGGCACGATCAGCAATGGCAATGTTAGCGCGGCGATCAGACCCCAATGCTCCCAACCCAACGCCGTTGTGTGCAGCAGGGTTTGCAACGATGGCCAATAAGCGGCGGCCATCTGTGCGCCCGACAATAACGCCGTCGCAGCGTTGATTAGGGCCAAAGCGCCCTGTGCACGGTTTTGCGGTCTTGTTCTTGAGCGCAATATCATTACTCTACGTTGTATATGTCGGGAGAGATTGCTGTGTCAGCCGAACAAAACCCGCTTGCAAGCCAGATAGATGCCTACAAACCCGCAACGATTGCCGCGCGCGTTGAGGCGACGGGCATTGCCAAGGCAAAACTGTTAGTCTCCCAACTTTTGATCCTGTCAATTTTAGCGGGTGCCTTTATTGCGTTTGGCGCTCTGTTTTACACGCTGGTGGTGTCGGACAGCACGCTTGGTGCAGGGCCAACGCGGCTGATTGGTGGCTTGGCGTTTTCGGTCGGGCTGATTTTGGTGGTGATTGCGGGGGGCGAATTATTCACCGGTAATTCGCTGATGGTTGTTCCGTGGCTGGATGGAAAACTGACAACTGCGCGCCTGATGCGCAACTGGGGTATCGTTTACATCGGCAACTTTATCGGTGCCATTGCTGTAGCCTTTCTGGTGATCTTGTCGGGGATGCTGAACACTGACGCCCTATCTGAAACCGCCGCCCGCATTGCGGAAACGAAACTGTCACTGACCATGACCGAAGCGCTGTTTCGCGGTATCCTGTGCAATATTTTGGTGTGCCTTGCCGTCTGGATGAGCTTTGCCGCCCACACCGTCAGTGGCAAGGTGATGGTCATTGTGCCACCGATTGCGGCCTTTGTTGCTATCGGGTTCGAGCATTCGGTGGCCAATATGTATGTGATCCCTCTGGCGATGATCGGGGGCGTCACCCCTTATGATTTGGCGGGGTTTGCCGAAAATCTTGTGATTGTAACTATCGGTAATGTGCTGGGCGGGGGCCTGTTCGTGGCTGCAGCCTATTGGGCGGTGTATTTGCGCACCAAGTGAGGCCAAATATGCGACAGATCAGTGTGCTTGGTCGGGTAATCTGTTAAACTGTAAGGGTTCAAGTTGCTGGGCGGTTAGCCTGTGCTGACCTGCTCGGCGTGTATCTCGCTTCTATCAAAGGAGACTGCCATGAGCGCCAAGGGACTGGAAGTCATCGACCACACCGTGCAGGTGACCCACGAGTGGATCAATGAATTAAAAGAACGACTGGACTGGGTTGGCCATAGGGATGCGTTGCATTTGCTGCGTGTCACGCTGACCGGAGTGCGGGATCACCTAAGCCACGAGGAGGTCGCGGATTTTGCCGCACAGTTGCCGTTGCTGATACGGGGGATGTTTTACGAGGGCTGGCACCCTGCGGGCACACCCCTGAAGGATCACAGCCATAAATCCTTTGTTAACCGGATCGAAGAGCAGCTCGGAAAGAGTGCCGACTATCGCGGAGCCGAGGACATTACCACAGTGTTCAAGCTGCTGAATGCCCGCATTTCATCGGGCGAGGTCCGTGACATGCGGGGTGGTTTACCACAGGGTATACGCGATCTTTGGCCTGATTAGGGTGGGCTGCTTCTGAAACTGCTGAATAAGGAGAACTGTGATGAAAGCCACAAAAACATGGATTTTGATTGCCAACGGTAAAACCGCGCGGGTTCTGGAAAATGCCGGCCCTGGCAAGGGGCTGCATGCGCTGGCGGGCAAGGTCTGGCACGCGCCCCAAAAAGACGCCTTTGAAAGCGAGCAGGGCATGACAAATAACAGCGTTGGCCGATCAAAGCACCGGATGGCCCCGCATAATGCGCCCGACAAGGAAGAGAGTGCCTTTGCCGAGGATATTGCCGCACGTTTATCACAAGCACATGCCGCTGGGAAATTTGACGATCTGGTCTTGACGGCTGCCCCCCAAATGCTGGGCCTGTTGCGTCCCCTACTGGATGCGCCGCTCCGCGCGTCGGTGATTGCTGAACTGCCAAAGGATTTGGTTAAAACCCCCGAAACTGACTTGCAGTGTCATTTTGACGATGTGCTCAGGCTCTAGCGGGACCACCAAGCCCCTGACGGATGGCCAGATAGGTGGTCAGGTCCGCCAGTGTGATCACCCCTAACAGCGCATTTCCGTCGCTGACCAGAAACTTGCGCTGGCCGGTTTTGGCGATCTTTTCCATCAGGTCTTGTGTCGGGGTGTCGGGGGCGATTGTGTTGGCCTCGCTTGCGGACACATAAGCATCACCCACCAGCGTGTCGGCCCATTTATCGCGCCCTGTTTTCTGTGCCAATGCGGTATCGACATAGCCCAGCAGGCGAACCCCATCCAGCACCGGAACAAAGCTGACGTTGTGGCCAAGCATGATATCGTTGACCACATGGTCCAGCGTGTCTGTAGGGCTGGCCATCCATGATTGCTGTGTCATCAGGGCGCGCACGGTTTGATCCTTCAGCGCCTCTTTTGTCACCAAATGCCGGTAGGTTCCTTTTGAGGCCGACAGCACGAACATGCCAATCAGGATTTGCCAAAGCCCGCCAACCGTAACGCCTGAAAACAGCGCCCACAGCCCCGAAAACACCAACGCGTAGCCAAAGATGCTGCCCGCTGTGCTGGCAATTCGCGTGGCCCATATCAGATCGCCCCGATAGGCCCAAAGGGCTGCGCGCAATATGCGCCCGCCATCCAGCGGAAAGGCCGGAACCATATTGAATGCGGCCAGCACCAGATTGATCAAGCCAAGATAGGAGAACAGAACGGCCCCCGCGCGGGACAAGCCGGATGACTCGATTACCGCGCTGATAACAAGCGCCCCGCCGCCCAGAAACAGGCTCATCACCGGTCCGGCGATAGCGATCCAGAATTCGGATTTGGCGTTTGCGGGTTCTTTTTCAAGCTCGGCCACGCCGCCAAAGATGAACAGGGTGATGCCGGCGATTTTCACGCCAAAACGCCGCGCAACCAGTGAGTGTGACAATTCGTGCAAGATCAACGAGCCAAACAGCCCGAGAGCCGCGAGGATGGACAGCAGGATATAGCCCGCGCGTGTATACCCCGGCAATGCGTCCGGAAAATAGGCGGTGGACAGGCTCCAGACAATCAGGGCAACGATCACAAACCAGCTGGGATCGACTTTGATCCGAAAGCCGAAAACCTTGAATATATCGATGGCGTTTTTGAACATCTGAGGTCTCCTGACGTCGAGTTAGGCCGCTTTTTGGGTGAGGTAGGCGATTATTTCATTAAAGGTGCCCATCTTGGCGTAATCCGCCTCGGGCATCGGGGTGTTCAACGCTTTGCCAAGCGCCGTAACGAGGTTCAGAAAATCCAGCGAGTCGATGTCGAATTCTTCGCGCAGATCTTCGTCGCGGTCAACGTCCTCGATTTCGATATCGGGGGCGATGAGGTGCAGTTCGGCCTTTAGCAGGGCTTCAATGTCGGTCTGGGTCATAATTTCTCCGGTTTTTGCAGGTGTTTGTCGATGGCGCGCAGAAACAGCGCGCCGCGATGGCCGTCGCTGACACGGTGGTCAGCGGCAAGGGTCAGGGTGGTGGTCAGGCGGGGTTTAACCGCGCCGTTCACTACGAACGGGCGCTGGCGCGGGGTGCCGATGCCGATGATTGCCACTTGCGGCGGGTAGATCACGCCGAACAGCTGATCAACGCCGCGCTCGCCCAGACTGCTCACGGTGATTGTGGCATCCGACAATTCGGTGGCGCGGAACCGTCCGGCCCGCACCCGCCCCGCTAGATCACGCATGGACGCCATCAGATCGTCCAGCGTGTGGCTGTCGGCGTCAAGGATCGCAGGCGCGACCAGCCCGCCACCGCGAAGGGTGATCGCCATGCCGGGGTTAATCGCGCTCGCGGGCTGGAAACCACCTGAGGTGAAATAGCCGTTGAATTCGGAATATTTGCGCAACGCTTTGGCCACGGCCTTCAGGTAAAGCGCGCCCAGCAACAAGCGCTGGTCAGGGGCGCGGTTGGCATTGACTTGCTCCACAAATGCTTGAGCGGTGCTCAGATCAACGGCATGAGCCAGATAGTAATGCGGGATTTCAGCCTTGGAACGGGTCATTGCGGCAGCAATCGCGGTGCGCATACCGTCCAGTGGGCTGGCGGGAGATGGTGTAGCGCCCTCAATATCGGCCAAGGTAAACGCGCCGTCAGGTCCAGTGCCGATGTCACCCAATTTGCGCGGATCAATGCCCTTTCTTTGTGCCAACCGCAAGGCCGCAGGGGTGATCCGAATGCGATCCCCTTTGGGGTGCGGGGCGGGAGCGGGGGCCGTTGGAACAGGGTCGGGTGTGGTGGGTTCTGGCGCTGCGGCTTTGACCTCCACCGCCCTTTCCACCACCACTTCCCCCTCGACACGGATCATCGCCAGCGGGGTGCCGACCGGAACCTTTTTGCCGATCTCGACAAGGTATTCTTCCAGCGTGCCTGCCTCGAACACCTCGACCTCGATCGCGCCTTTCTGGGTTTCGACCACGGCCAAAAGATCACCACTGGCCACCGCATCGCCTGGCTCTTTTAGCCATTCGATCAGCGTGCCAGCTTCCATGTCAGCCCCCAGCGATGGCATCAGGAATTGTCCCATCCCTACCCCCGACCCATCAGTTTCAAGGCAGCGGTCACAATTCCCGGCACCTGCGGAATGGCCGCGGCCTCAAGGTGCGCGGCATAGGGGATCGGCACTTCGGCGCTGCATACGCGGGCCAGCGGCGCGTCCAAATCAAAGAACGCATCCTCGGCGATTTGCATGCCGATTTCAGCCGCCAGTGATCCAGTTTTCCAGCCCTCGTCCACGATCAGAACGCGGTGGGTTTTGGCAACCGAGGCCAAGATCGTCGGCATATCCAGCGGACGCAGGCTGCGCAGGTCGATCACCTCAGCATTGATGCCCTGTTTGGCCAGTTCTTCGGCCGCCTCAAGGGTTTTGAACAATGATCCACCATAAGTGATCAGCGTCATATCCGTGCCCTCACGGCGCACTGCGGCGTGGTCAATATCAACTGCACCGGCGTTTTCGGCCAGCTCTCCGGTCATGTTATAGAGCATAACATTTTCAAAAATCAGCACCGGATCGGGGTCTTCCAATGCGGTCCATAACATGCCGCGTGCATCCTCAAGTGTGGCGGGGGCCAGAACCCGCAGACCGGGGATATGGCCATACCACCCTTCCAGAGAGTGCGAATGCTGTGCCGCCAGTTGACGACCCGCGCCGGTGGCCATGCGGATCACCACGGGCACGCCAAACTGGTTGTTCGACATATGCCGGTAGGTGGCGGCGGTGTTCATGATCTGGTCAAGCGCCAGCAGCGAAAAGTTGACGGTCATCACCTCGACAATCGGGCGCATTCCAGCCATCGCAGCGCCAATACCAGCGCCGGTAAATCCGGATTCCGACAGCGGTGTGTCGCGGATGCGGTCGGCCCCGAACCGCTCCAGCAACCCTTTGCTGACCGCGTAACAGCCACCGTAATGGCCGACATCCTCACCCATCAGGAACACCCGATCATCACGCTCGATGGCCTCGACGATGCCTGCCTTGACCGCGTCGCGGTAGGTGGTCTCGACCATCTTGTCGGGCTTGGCGGGCTTGGGTGCAGTAGGGCGCTCGGGCGCCATGACATAGCGGGTCAAGGTTTCCAGCGGCTCATCTGTGCCTGCTTCGGCAAAGGCGACAGCCTCGGTGATTTCGGCGTCCACTTCGGCGATAATCGTCTCGACTTCATCCGCGTGCAACAGACCAGCTTCCTGCAACCAGCCCTGAAACCGGACAATCGGTCCCTTTTCGCGCCAATCCTCGACCTCGGCTTTGCTCCGGTAACTTTGCGCGTCAAACATCGAATGGGCGCGGAACCGGTAGGTGCGGCATTCCAGAAAATAAGGCTCGTTCAACTCGTTAATCGCGCTTAGCGCCCGCCGTGTTGCGGCCTCGACCGCGACAACGTCCATGCCGTCAACCGTTTCGCCCTCGATGGCGTAACTTCGGGCCTTGGCGCTGATATCGGTTTCGGCCTCGGTCAAGTCCAGCGCGGTGCCCATCGCATAGCCGTTATTCTCACAGACAAACAGCACCGGCAAATCCCAGAGCGACGCAAGGTTGAGCGCCTCGTGAAACTCGCCCTCGGCCACCGCCCCTTCGCCAAAGAAACAGGCCGTGACGCCACCGGTGCCTTGCATTTTATCGGCCAGCGCCAACCCCACGGCCAGCGGCAGGCCACCGCCGACAATCGCGTTGCCACCGTAAAAATTCGCCTCCCGACTGAACAGGTGCATTGAGCCGCCGCGCCCACCTGAACAGCCCTCGAGTTTACCATACATTTCGGCCAGCACGGTTGTCATCGGCATGCCACGGGCCAGCGCATGGCCATGTTCGCGGTAGGTGGCGATGATGCGATCCTTGGCTTGAAGTAACGGAATAACCCCGACCGCCACCGCTTCTTCGCCATCATAAAGATGCAGGAAGCCACCGATTTTCTGCTGGGTATACAACTCGGCACATTTGCTTTCAAAGCGGCGGATGCGGATCATGCCCTTTAGCAAGGAGCGCACATGGGCGTGATCAAGGTGCGGTTTCAGATCGGGCTTTGTCATTGCTCATCACTTTCCAAGGTTGAAATGTCGCCTTCGGGCAGGCCAAGTTCGCGCGCCTTTAGCAGGCGCCGCATGATCTTGCCGCTGCGGGTTTTCGGCAGGTTTTTGCGAAACACGATTTTCTTGGGCGCGACCGCAGGGCCCAGCCGCTTACGCGCAAAGCCGCGCAGATCAAGCAGCAGTTCATCATCGCCCTCAATCCCCGGCTTCAGGGCGACGTAGGCTTTGACGATTTCGCCGACGGTTTCATCAGGGATGCCGATCACCGCGACCTCGGCCACCGCCTCGTGTTCCATCAAGGCGCTTTCGACCTCGAACGGGCCAATCAGGTGGCCCGCACTTTTGATCACATCGTCGCTGCGCCCGACGAACCAGTAGTATCCGTCACTATCGCGCATCGCCAGATCACCGCTCAGATACCAGCCGTCCCGAAACGCTTTTAGGTAGCGCACTTCCTCATTCAGATAGCCTCGCATCATCGAGGGCCAGCCGGGCCTCAGCGCCAACTCGCCAATCGCCAACGGTGTTGTGACCTCGTTCAGGCCATCCTCACCCATCTCGACGATGCCCGCCGCAATACCGGGCAAGGGTTTGCCCATTGAGCCGGGTTTGACATCCATCGACGCATAATTAGCGATCATGATGCCGCCGGTTTCGGTCTGCCACCAGTTGTCGTGGAACGGCATGCCGAACACCTCGTTGCCCCAGATCACTGCTTCGGGGTTCAGCGGCTCGCCGACACTGGCCATGAACCGCAGGTGCGGGAAGCTGTGCGCCTTGACCATCGCGTCGCCCGCTTTCATCAGCATGCGAATGGCGGTGGGGGCAGTATACCAGACGTTGACCTGTTCATCCTCAAGGATCGAATACCAGCGCTCGGGATCAAACTCGGCCTCGTCAATGATCATCGTTACGCCAATCACCAGCGGCGCGATGATGCCATAGGAGGTGCCCGTCACCCAACCGGGATCGGCGGTGCACCAGTAGATATCACCTGCCCGCAAGTCCAGCGCCATCCGACCTGTCGCGCGATGCGCCACCACGGCCTGATGCACATGCACCGCCCCCTTTGGTTTGCCAGTGGTGCCTGATGTGAAATGCAGCAGGGCAATATCCTCGGGATCTGTGGGTTCGGTAGCAAACGTGTCAGAGGCCGCAGCCATCAGGGCGCTCAGGTTTTCGGTATCGTCAACCTCGCCGTCAATCAGCAACACATGGGTCAGATCAGGCAGCCTATCGCGGATCGATTTAACCTTGCGCCGATACAACGCCTTTGACGTCACCAGCACTTGTGCTCCGCCGATCTCCATGCGTGATTGCACCGGTTCCGGCCCAAAAGCCGAAAACATCGGACAAAAGACACATCCCGCCTTTAGCGTCCCAAGGGCGGCGATGTAAAGTTCGGGTTTGCGACCTAGCAGCGAATAGACCTTTGCGCCTTTCTGAACCCCCAATCCACGCAGCACATTCGCAAAGCGCGCCGTTTGGCGTTGCAGGTTCAGATAGGTGAAATCCAGACGCGTGCCATCCTTGGCGATCCAGCGGATGGCCAGCACATCACCGTTGCCGTTTTGCACATGGCGATCAATCGCTTCATGGGCGATGTTCAGCTTGCCATCGGGCAAACCGTCCAGCAGGGCCTGTTCTGCGGCCCATGAAAATTCGCCGCGAACCTGCTCGTAATCCGGCATATTTGACGCTTCAGCGATCAAGTGGGATTTATGGATAATATCGTCGCTCATTATCGTTGCCTCCGGTAAAAAGATGTCAAGTGAGACAGAAAGAAACTCGCGTTATTATAGCATATCTAGCATTTGGCGGGATGATTTGAATCAATTTTGCCATTCGGGTCCGAATGTGCGTGAATACCATTCATATCGATGCAAGAGATTGGCTGGAACAACCGGAATTTTTCAGTTTTAACAAACGGTTGGGTATCGTCAAGTTAACGGCCGGTTGTCCCCATTTTAGGCATCCGACATGACAAGATGCAAGACCCCCCCTGGCTTCAAGGGTCACCGTTATCCTTCAGAAACCATCGAATACGCCGTTTGGCTGTACTTTCGGTTTAGTCTGAGCTTTCGTGATGTCTAGGATATGTTGGTGCAACGCGGAATTATTGTTAGCCACGAGACTGTTCGCTTTCGGGTGGTGAGATTCGGCAGCCAATTCGCCAAATCGATTAGGGCTTGTTGAGATTCAGGATTCACATTTGGTGTAAGTTCTGATTCACTCCTTCCAAAGAGGAGGATTGAATTTTGAGCAACCGATTTATCATCACCGATGCGCAATGGGCTTTGATG
>Ga0190303_1000485_pt1 | contig 16514 bp, 10 predicted proteins | sample 48700701_MG_FD_161672 | JGI IMG/M metagenome (GOLD analysis project Ga0190303, IMG submission 161672) | Hydrothermal vent sediment bacterial communities from Southern Trench, Guaymas Basin, Mexico - 4870-07-0-1_MG | ecosystem: Environmental > Aquatic > Marine > Hydrothermal vents > Sediment ...
GGTTACTGCATCTCAAAGATATAGGTGTTAAAATAATCAATTGGGATACTCTTCTCAGAGAGATGGGGATAAGGGAGAAGTAGATATGAAATTTGTAGTGGAAACCATGAGCACTGACAAGAATATAATAGATAAGGAATCGCACCGTATATTGTCGCTACACCGTGCAGGAACGAAGTGAAGAACCTACCCAAGCTCGTGCAGTCAATTGGTATCTATCGCAGACTTTAAGACCGCTTTTATGGGTGATTGTGGATGACGGGAGCACGGACAGAACGGGATGGAGTAAAAACAATGTATGTACGCACAGCGGTTGAATTAAGAGAAGGTATATAGCAGGTAGCATTAAAAAAGAGGTAGGAGAAAAAGAAAAAGAAATGTCAGAAAAGATAAACGAGATATTATACGAAGCTTTGTTTAAGGATAAGAAAAAAAGTCTTTTTGGAACAATGAAAAAGAGAGATATATCAGACCTTAACCTTAGAGACCATGAGGATAGGATATAAATGTTATAGGAACGTGAAAGTATTAACTGGAGCTGGAGACCCGCATTTTGCAAATTTCTCCGATAGTAACATGCTTATACTTCAGATAAATTGGATTTTTTGATAAATAAAAATGGCTGGCAAAAATGTTCTTGCGGTGGGTGCGCATGCGGATGATGTGGAAATAGGCTGTGGTGGCACAGTTGCACTACACGCGAGAAATGGCGATAAAGTTGTCATATTAATCATGGCTGAATCCTCTTACACGTATTACAATGGCACAGTTCTCAGGACAAAAGAAGAAGCGGAGAGAGAGGAGAGAGATGCAGCGAGGATACTGGGCGCAAAAGAATTGATAAATCTCGGTTTCAAGAACAAAGAGGTACCATATTCAAGAGAATCGGTAGAATCTATCAATAGAGTGATTGATGGGTATAACATAGATATTATATACACACACTGGTATCATGATTCGCATCAGGACCACAGGAGAACAACGCAATCGGTGCTCGCAGCTGGCAGATATGTGAAGAACATCCTGATGTATGAGCCTGAATATCCCGCAGGACGCTCATATTTGGGGTTCAGAAACCAGTATTATGTTGATATCACCTCCACGTTTGATATAAAAATGGAAGCATTGAAGCAGCATAAGAGCCAGATAAGGAAGTACGGTGAGAAGATGTTCCTGGAAGCGGTGGAAGCGCGTGCACGACATCGCGGCTACGAGATAGGTAATAAGTATGCGGAATGCTTTGAGGTTGTGAGATTATTAGGTGAAATATAGGGGATGAAACTGTCAAAGAAATCAAAAATTGGATTATTTTCACTACTTATAATACTCAATGTTATTCTCAGGTTTCAAGTAGTGCCTAATGAAATTTTCCCAGATTCATTTTTGATGCATATAATGGTGAATTCGTTGAATGAATTTGGTTATGCGAAATGGTTCCTGCATCCGCTCTCCGTTATCGGACTTTACCCTGCATCATATACGAGCACGATGCAATTTCTCCTTTCCGGTATCTCGCAGACCACAGGGCTGGAAATGAGATGGGTGATATTTCTTTATTGTGTGTTCTTCGGACTTCTGAGCATGTTCACCTCGTATCTGATGGCAGGCGAGATATTTGATAATGACCTTTTTAAGCTTTTAGTAGCTTTTGGGTTCTCCACTTCTCCCGGGGTATTAGCATATACAACATGGACAATACCGACAAGGGGGCTTTTTGTTGTTTTAGCACCTTTGCTTATTTATATGCTGTTAAAATGTCGCCTCTCTATAAAATATGCACCACTAACATTCATCCTGACAATTTTTTTATTTGCTACACATCACCTATTTTATTTTCTCATCCCGTCTTTCCTTATTTTTTTAATTCTCATCATATACTTCAAGCTAAAAAGTAAGATGGGGGTTATAATAAATAATAGAACCTCTAAATTGACGCCTTTTATACCTGTTTGCGGATTTTTATGCATGTATTCTATACCCTTCTTCACAGGGCATTTCATCGAGGGAGGCTCAAGATATGCTCCGGTATGGGAAGGCTATCTAAGATATATAGGGGTATTGATAATACCCGCTATTGGAGGTCTCTTATATTTAGTATTCAAACAAATTAAGAGTTTAGAGGAGTGGTTTATACTTCTATCGGCAATTTCCCTCATCACTTTTATATATATACCGACGTATTTGAAATGGTTTTTACCCATTTTTGTTATACCATTATCTTGCATGGGGTTGATAAATATTATGAAATTGAAGATAAGAAGGGCATTGCTGGTCGTCATACTCTTCCTGCTACTTGCTCTTTCTTTTTCCTCTTATTATCAGTTCATACACTTCCTGCCATCTCCAGGGATGAGAGGAATGCATGCGAGATATATGGAGGATTCCACATATCAGACGGGGAGATGGATGAAATATCATTTGAATGGCTCTGCTGTATCGAATGATGCTGCACTTGGTAAAAGGATTTTCGCAGCATCTGAGACCTCCCATGTCCTTACAGGATTCACCACGTGTGACCTCGTTTATGGCTTTATTCACCTTAATTTGTCAGAATTCCGGAGATATCCAATCACATCTGAAGATTTTTGGTTTGATGGTTATGAAGGTCCAGATGTTGGAGAAATAACCTGGGATTATATTCATAGCTATTATGGGAAATTCAGGTTATTTAATATCTCATATATCATAGAAAATAAGGAATGCGGAGGGAATGTATACTGGCATCATGGTAATTCCCCGTCAAAACCCCTTCATTTTGCATATGACAAGGGAAGTTCCGTATACGATTGTGGAAATATAGGTATCTGGAGTGTGAAGAGCATATGATATGAAAATATATATAATGGACACAATTGAGTTACCAAAGAGCAGTGGAGGAGCAACACATAAATGGGAACTCGCAAGGAAGCTATCTAAAATGGGGCACGAAGTGCATGTTATGACTTACGAGGGCACAAAAGTTGAAGGGGCAGTTACGCATACAATGAAGACCAGAGAGAAATATGGCTTTGAGTTCTTTTTTAAGCTTATACATTTATTAAGCATTTTAAGAGTTATTATAGTATGTAATCCTGATATTATATATACAAGGAATGTATCTTTTGCATTACTGGGACTTTTAATAAAGAGGATAAAAAAAGCAAAATTAGTGCTTGAGTTAAATGGCCTATTTTCGGAAGATTGGAAATCGGGAAAAAAAATATATGGTGGTGTAAAAAAATTATATGTAGATGTAAAAAACGTTGTATGGAGTTACTTGGAATTTTTTGTTGCCAAAAAAGCAGATGCCGTAATAGCAGTGGCACAGGGCATTAAAGACATTTTAATACAGAGAGGGGGAGATAGGAACAAAATTTTTGTCATCCCAAATGGGGCCAATATAGATATGTTTAGACAAATAAACGACTCAGCAGCTATTAATGAACTACGAAATCATCATGGTATAAAGAATGATTATATAGTGGCTTTTATTGGCAATCTTGCGCCGCATCACGGCATTGAATATTTGATAAATAGTGCTCCTATTGTGCTGAATGTCCTTCCAAATACTAAATTTTTAATTGTTGGCGATGGGGCAATAAAAAAAGAGCTTATAAACCTTTCAGAACGAATAGGCGTATCTGATGAAATAATATTTACGGGTAGGGTCTCATACGAAATCGTTCCGTTATATATAAACATGGCTGATGTGTGTGTTGCTCCATTTATACGAGCAAGAAATGAAAGAATAGGCTTGTCACCACTGAAAATTTATGAATATTTAGCTTGTGGAAAGCCGGTGGTTGCAAGCGATATAAAAGGCATTGGAGATTTATTGAGGACTTCGAATGCTGGAATTGCAGTTACACCAGAAGACCCTGTTGAATTGGCTAATGCAATTATCAAATTGCTCAAAGATGAGGAATTAAGAAAGCAAATGGGAAAAAACGGGAGAAAAGTCGCGGTCAATAATTATAGTTGGGACCATACAGCTAAGAAAACGATAGAAGTATTTGAAAAGATATTAATTAAGAAGGGTGATTACTCATCAGCAAGCTAAAAATCCTTTTTGTATATTCCTACCTTTCATCATTCATCAAAGCAGATTTGGAGATTCTTCAACGCCATTTTGATGTAATACCTCATCAATGGACGAGGACGAGAGATATAAAAAATATTTTGCGTGTTATAAGGTATATTCTCAGAACAGACTTGAGTTTTATATGGTTCGCAGGCGGTCATGCCGCCCGTGTAGTCTTCCTTTCAAAACTTTTCAGGAAAAAATCAATTGTAGTCGTTGGTGGCTATGAGGTTGCAAAGGTGCCTGAAATTAATTATGGATTGATGTTAAATCCTAAATCTGCTCGTAGAGTGAAATATGTGCTGGAGAATGCTGATCTTGTTCTGACTGTGGATGAATCTTTAAAGAAAGATGCTATTAATAACGCAAGGGTGAATGGAGAAAATATTCTAACTGTTTCTACAGGCTATGACTATGAAAAGTTTAGACCAGCGGGGGAAAAAGAAAATTTAGTAATTAGTGTGTCGGTAGGGGATACTTGGACAAGAGTTCAGTTAAAGGGTTTAGACACATTCGTAAAATCTGCAGAATTCTTGTCAGATGTGAGATTTTTAGTGATTGGCATTCAAGGAGGTGCGCTGAAGAAACTTCAAGACATCACATCTCCCAATGTGGAGTTTCTTGGTCCTTTATCGCAAGATGAGCTTATTCCTTATTATCAACGAGCAAAAGTTTACTGCCAACTTTCAATGAGAGAAGGACTCCCAAATGCGCTTTGTGAGGCGATGCTATGTGAGTGTGTGCCTGTTGGAACGAGAAATTGTGGTATTCCAACAGCAATAGATGATACTGGATTTTATGTGCCTTATGGTGATCCGAAAGCAACCGCAGAAGCAATTAAAGAAGCGTTGAACGCTGATAAAGGGAAAGAAGCAAGAGAGAGAATAAAGAAGATGTTTCCAATAGAGAGAAGGGAAAAGGAATTAGTTGAAATAATAAGAGGCTTAATAAAGGAGGGGGAGTAAAAATGAAAAAATATCCGTTCTTTATAGTTATTGATGATGGTGGATTCGATTTTGCAGTATATGAAAACAGAAATAGCAAGATTAGTATGGATGTATACTATACCATCTTAAAACTCGCAAGAGAATTCGATATAAAAATTCCGATTTGTTTTACTATGAAATATTTAGACAAAGAAAATATCTCAGGGGTTGGAACTCCATTAGAATACGCTGTTGATTTAGTTGATTTCTTGAGAGAGAATAAAAAATACATTGAAATCGGCTATCATGGACTTACTCATAAATATAAAAATCACATTGGAGAATTTTATTGCCTCGATGTTAATGAACCGATCCCAGAGAAGATTCAAAGAGAGTATATAGAAAAAAGCGCAAAAATATTCGAGTATTGGAACTTAGATTTTCCAGAATTGTTTGTCCCGCCATATCACGCATGGGAACTCGGTGTTACAGATAAACTATTATCCAAATTTGGAGTGAAATATCTGGTTTCTTTTGAAAAATTTAGATATAACAATTATGAGTATAAATGGAATGCTTCTCGATATATTCTATTTTTACCACGTGAGGATATGGGCATTTACAGTTATCACACATATCTCACTGGAGATCAATTAAAAATCGCAAAAAAACTTATTCTACCAAGAAATATAATAAATAATTTGCGTTTTCGAAAGCGCATATTTAATAAACCAGTTCATAGCTATATGACACACATAGGGAATTTCATGCCACAAAATTATGATTTTTGGGTGCAATTATTGAATTGGGTAAAAGACAACCCAAAACTACAGCTCTGCCGAGATAATCAGAACGCTGTAGAATCTTTTTTATTATCGTTGGGGTGTCATAAATGAGTAAAACAAATAAGGAGAAACTGTATGATTATATTAATCAGTTGGTATAGAGCCTTACATGCAATCCTTGCGAAAACATGGAATTGTAGGCAAGAAAAATATTTTTGGATGTGGATTGCGGTCTTGGAGAATGGACTTTTGCAGCAGCAAAATTAAACCCAGAAGCTTCAGTAACAGGAATAGACATAAATGAAATAATGCTGGATTTTGCTATTAAATATAAAAGGGAAAAATGACGTCAAGAATTGCGAATTTTTAAGAGAATTCTATGAAAATTTATTGAAAATTTTTCAACAAGAAAGTTTTGATGTGATCATGTGCAACGGTGTAAATCTGCACAGAAGGTGAAATATGTGCTAGAAAACGCAGACAAAATTTTAACCCCCTCCATCAACCATTCACAAAAGATCATCATATCACTCTCCAATCTATCAAAACACCATTTTACCACCGCCACTTAAAACGACAATTTTTAATTGCATATAATTAACAAAATAGTGCCATATGACCCATACTATATCTATCATCCCTATACTTAATTAACATTCTCTTTCTCACCACCTCCGCCTTCGTATAGTTCCTCGATCAAATCAGCGTACTCCACAACCAGCGATTTACTAAGCTGCGTTATGAATGAAGTCTCTTCCACCGACAATCCTTTCTTAAGGCAGAATCGCACACGGTCGAAATCGCCGAGATATCTATCGACGGCGCTGGGACTGTGATGAGTTCCCCTTGCGATGTCCACCCTGCATCATATACGAGCACGATGCAATTTCTCATGAATGCCCTTATTTTCTTTCATTGTGCCTTTCACTATCCCCAGCAGGTTCTTATCTGTATGTAATTCTTAAAATATTATCCTTAAAGTTTTAAAGTGCGGAATGTGAGTTATTCCCTAAATGATGGGAGTTAAGGTTAATTAATTATTGTGTTGCTAAAAATAATCTCAAAAATAATTCGAAAGATGCAAGATATAATATCTTCATCGAATTATTTGCTTTTCCAGCTTCATGCTGTTGAATTAAAGTTTTAATATACTCTTGATTAAAATATCTCCTTGATATTGCTTTTTCATTCAACAATAATTCTTTAAAAAACCTCTTCCAATTTTCATTCGTTCTGAGCCATTCATTAAAATTTACGTAACTCCGTTTATTGAGTAGAATGATCTTATCCTTTGATAATCTGCGTATTAATTTCTTTAATAATTCTTTACCAGACTGATAATACATTCCAACTCTCCAACATAATAAAGGTGCATCTGGTTTAACCATCGTTTCGTTATAAGGTATTTTCGCTAACTTCAGTGATAACTTCTTCAAGAATTTGCGATAAATTTTATGAGCTTGTCGGAGTTCTGGAGGTATTTTCATAATTAAACCTATAAAATTGTTATCATATGTGGGCACAGAATTTTCTATTACAGTACGCATTAAAATATGACCTCCAATAGTCCATCTTCTAACATGATTTTGAAGGTAAAACTTATCGCAATAATTTCCTGGATGTTTCTCATTAATTTTGTTAAACTCTTTTTTAAAAGAGATTATAGGACAATTTTTTATTTTGCTATAATATTTATCAATAAAAAGTTTACTAAGCTCGCTATCAGAAAAAAGTCTTGTCTTATTATATAATATCTCAAATAAATTATCATTAATCTTTGCATTTAATATTTTTTGATTTAAATAGCTTCCACCAAGAGTTAAATCTAGTGCAAATCCATCAAAAACGATATCGATGTTTTTATCTCTAACAGCTTTATGCACAGGAGGGATATAGCTGATCCCAATATAATTCATTCCATCAGAGTAAAAAATTTCTCTTTCGGCATTATTAATAATCATCTCAGGGGTTATTTCTATTGCTTTGAACTTTGTCCCCGCCTTTTTTGCAACTTTTTTCGCTATTTTTACCTCATCACAATCTAAAGGACCAAAACTAAATGCAAGAACATCCTTTCTCTTATTTTTGTCAATGGCACCAACTACACACCTTGAATCTAATCCACCACTCAATGAAACTCCATACCTTAAATTATCTTTCATCCGTATCTCAACTGCTTTCTTAAAAATTTTAACCAATTCATCTACGAATTCATCTTCAGATTTGCTGTAATCAGGTTCATAATTGAAATCCCAATACTGCTCTATTGAGAGTTTTCCATTCCAAACGGTAATAGAAGCCGGTGGTAAAACTTCTATGCCTTTAAAAAAAGTTTTATTTCCTAAAATCTCTCCAAATGCAAAGAAATCTGCAATTGCTTCGTCATTTAATTCCTTTTTGAAGCTTTTATCCTGTAAAATTGCCTTAACCTCTGGGCCAAACAACAATTTTTTATTATTTATTGCATAATAAATAGGTCTTAGTCCATACCTGTCATTAACAATTATTATTTTATTTTCTTTAAAATCATAAATAACGAATACAAAAGACCCATTCAAATTTTTAATAAAATCTATACCACGATCTTCATAAGAATATAAGCAGAATTCAGGGTCATTTTTAAAACTAAATTTGTATCCTTTCTCTTTTAATCTATCCATCTCTTCTTCATAATCGTAAATTTTACCGTCCATAAAGATGCAAAGCGATTTATCCTCATTGAAAATCGGCTGTGGTTCTGGGTTAAAGATTCCTGAATGCACTCGTGCAATTCCAAAATGCAAGTTAATATATTTATCTATGCGATAAAAATCTTCATGTTTTATAGAATCAATCACGCGATTCAAGAGCTGTTCATCCACTGCCTTTTCCGATACGATTCCTACGAGTCCAGGCATATAATCACCTCCGATATATTAATGATAATGTTAATGATTTAAACATATCTCTATCCTCTTCTGTAAGGAAGAACCAGAATATTAAGATTGAATAGCCAATCAATATTACCCCCCCGAGTAAAAATGGATTTACAAAAACCATGCCAAATTTAAATAGAATTGTAGCCATAAGAGCAGCTCCTAAAATCCCTAAATACCACCTAACATTAACTTTTATTGAAAGATGTTTTATTACCAAACCCAAATTAATAAAAGCCCCTCCTGCTAAAGATATTGTGGTTGCAATCGCAGCTCCGACAATGCCTATTTGTGGTATTAAAATAATATTCAAAGCGGCATTAATCGCCATCATGAAAGCGGATATTTTCAGATTTAAGTCAGGTCTGTCTATTGCAGCAAGCGATCCACCTATTGGCTGAGCAATACTACCTCTTATTACTGTTCCTATAAGCAATATCTGAAGTGGCAGAACAGCGTATATGAACCTATTACCAAATAAAAACGTAACAATATCCTTTGCGAAAAACCATACCGCGAGCCCTACTGGTAATAAAATACAGGCTGAGTATTTCATGCTTTTGTCAATCATTTTATTCAGTGAATCATATTTTCCCTTAGCCCAGTATTCAGATGTTGCGGGATAAGTTATCATCTGAATGGATAGAGGGACTCTCCAGAAGAATCTGCTTAAACTTACAGCAGCGGTGTAATAACCCAGGTCTGAAGCTGTTAAAAAATATCCGATTAATAAACTGTCTGCTTGATTTTGTATTAAATTTATTGAATTTGCACCCATCATTCGGCTACCAAAGGCTGTCAGCATTTTTGTGTTCCCCTTGAAATCGTAAATTTTGAAATTTACAAATTTTTTCATGGTAGTTGCTGCAATTATTACCACAATAAATAATGCCAGCATATCACCTATCAAAGCACCTATGACCCCAAAACCTAAAAAAAGGAGAATCAGTGTAAACGAAAAAATCATTATTTTATTCAATATATCAATAAATGTTAAATGTTTCATCTCTCGTAAACCGTTGAAGAGCGCCAAGAGTACTCCGAAAATTAGAGAGAATGGAAATACGCCTGCATAAATTTTAAGCAGGAATGAGAGTGAAGGCATGTTAAATACATCGGCTAAGGTATTGGTTAACACAAACAAAGCAATACTTGCAAATACGCCTAAAATCGCCATCGTAACTATTCCACTTGAAACTATTGCGCTGAGCTTATTCCTATCGTCTTTATGTTGTGCAGTATATTTTATTATTGCACTATTGAATCCCAGACCTGCTATAAGTGTGATAATACCAGCAATCATTGTTACCATTGAAAACAATCCCAAGCCCTCAGGACCAAGGAAACGTGCCATTACAGGTTTTTTCAAAAAATTCAGCACTAAACCCGCCATAGAGCCTGCAAACACCCAGCCTACATCAAATGCGAATTTTCTCACCGTTTTTATATCCGGCATCGCTCCCCTCTCATCTCTCTCGTTTAAAAGCGTTATGTATTGCTTATCATTATCAATAATATTTATAAGTGCGATTGCAAATCATGTGCTCTTTCCCTAACAAGAATTTTTTAACATCCTGAATTCGTTAAAGGGTTAAAGAAAGGGGATACGCGGACATGAAACTATACCATTCAGGTGCGCGCGTGGGTTCGCGTGCCATCTCTCTGACAAAAATCGTCTGGAGTCCTAAGTCCGTAATGATATTGAAGAACGCGAGATAAGCAAACACGAAATTATACTTACCGAAGCCGACCTTACCGAGATACCTCGCAAGGTAGATTGTTACAGCCAGAGATACCAGCCGGAAGATAAGGTCACCACTGATGATGATACCTGTGTTCTTTGCCACTCGCTGTACTGTGCTCAACTGAATCACCTGTCTCCTGGCTAATCCAGAGTGTTTTCTATATCCAAATGTCTATTCCCATATATTTATACCAATTACAATTTTACTTTCCTTACATGCCACCACAGGGTGCGTGGACAAATTAAAAATTTATATCAATTTGCGATAATTTATTTCTACATATCGCATTATAGTTTGAGGTATGTACAAAAGCTCTTACATTGTATGTAAGGGTTTAAATACCCCTTAATTTTTAACTTAGTAGTAAACTAACTATGAATGTACAGCATCTGTGAACAGGATAAATAGTAGGCGAGGTATAATATGCGAGGTATAATATAATGGTGGTGTTAGTAAAAATAGAAAATAAGCATAAGGATAAATGGGGTAAAGATACAGTGGAAAATAAGAAAGCCAGCAGCAGTAGCAGGATGACGAATAGTTCCGTCTTTATTGCATGTTTCGTGATAGGTATCATCCTTATTACAGGACTGAGCGGAGTGGTGAGCGTGAGTGCCGCTGCACCATCCATCACCGATTGGTCTTCTACTGGAGGAACGCCAACCTACAAGGATAATCCACAAGACCTCATATACAAGGTTCAGCCAGAAGATACCATTACCTTCACCGTGACAGCAAATGAAACCTGTAACTTCACCTGGGAAGTTATGCGCGGAGCAGAAGTTCTTCAAACGCATGAAGAAAACAACACAAAGACAAGCTCTTTTACCTGGACTGTTCCGAATGAGGTTTCCTCGTGGGATATAGAGGTAAATGCTCAAGGTAAATTAAAAGCTGTTGGACCCACAGAAACCGCCCATCTATTCTGGTCCCTCACAACATCAAATCTCATAACTGTTGCACCGGGAGAGAGTATTCAAGATGCGATGAATTCCCTTCCAGCAGAGGGAGGAATAGTTGAGCTTACAAGTGGCACTTTTGTGATCACTTCCACCATCCTCATCAATAAGAGCAATGTAATTTTGAGGGGGGCTGGAATGGATAAAACAGTCATAGATGGCAGTAGCGGAGAGTTCACGGTTATAATGGTTCATGATTCCTTAGATATCCATTCTTATCCTGTGGAACTTTCAAATGTAACGATTGCGGATATGTATATAAAGAGTAGTGGCGGACGGAGCAGTGGATGGGGCATTGCCTTTGTTTATGTGCGGAAGCCAAAAGTCTCGTCCGTTCATGCAGAAAATTGTTCAAATGTAGTTCGGTTAAGAAACACTTTAGAGGCGGAAATTGCCTACTCTCTTTTTCGCAATAAGAAAGGGATCGTTTTGTGGTCATTATTGGAGAATCAATTTGGAGAAAAGACATGGATACATCACAATACTATAGATGGTGGTACTGATACTAGTGAAATTATTGAATTCAATCGCTTGAATGAGCAGGAGGAGCAGATATATCCCAATTCTTATGCTGTAATAGAGCATAATACAATTTATAATGCAGCCAACGATGGAGTTTTTCTTTATTCGGCTTGCGGATATGCCACTGTAAGATATAATCATATATATAATTGTCGTGACAATAGTATATATGTTGTTTTTAGCAGTGGCCATGAAATATACGGTAATATATTGAGTGATACTTATAAGGGCTCAGGTGTTACTATTGGTGAGGAGGTGACAAATGTTGAAATACACCATAATATCCTGCTTAACAATAAAATAGCAGGAATTTCAATCTATCAATCTAAGCTATATAGTCAGCCACCGAAAGACATAAAAATTTACTCAAATACAATATACGAAAATGAGGAAAGTGGTATCAAGGCATCCCATACCGCCGTGAGTGGTGAGAACATAATTAAGAATAACATCATAGCAAATAATGATCAATATGGAATTTACATGAATCTTACGGGAGGAAGTTTTACTATTGATTATAACGATGTATGGGGGAATCCAACGAATTATCAAGGTTGCTCCGCAGGTGCAAACGATATCTCTATCGACCCATTATTTGCAGATGTTTCAAATTATGACTTCCATCTTAAATCGCAGGCAGGCAGATGGAGCGGCACAACTTTGGTTTATGACCCTGTAACGTCTCCCTGCATAGATGCAGGAGACCCTTCTGAAAAAGACCCGGACGGAACAAGAATGAATATGGGCGCTTATGGAGGGACGAGGGAAGCTTCTAAATCCCAAAGCCATGGAAGCCATGGTATAGAAACCTATAATATCTCTGGTTATGTAAAATACGCAAATGGCACAGGAATTTACAATGCTTATGTAACTAACAACGTAACAAGTGCGGAAGATTATACCAATGAAAGCGGATATTATATTCTTACTAACTTTACAAATGGCACTTATAACATAACTGCTTCTAAACCAGGATTCTATTCAAATTCTATAACTGAATCAATACTGGGAGCGAATGAGGAGTATGCAAATATTACTCTAACTGAGATTGTGGATAGTGATACTAAATCACCGACAATCTCAAATGTAAGTTATTCATTGATAACCGCAACCAGAGCAACTATTACATGGGATACTGATGAACTTTCAACATCATCAGTAAAATATGGCACTTCTCCAGGAATTTATACCCGAACAAGAAGTGATACCTCTTATGTAACTTCACATTCAATAACTCTAACAGGATTAACACCAAATACAACCTACTATTTTGTTGTCAACTCGACAGACAAAGCAGGGAACTCTGCTGAAAGTGATGAACACAGCTTTATCACTCTCTCAGTACCACAAGAGGGATACGTTATCCTGTGGGATACGAACAAGAAATATACCGAAAAGAATCCGTTCTCGGATGCTTTAGCCGATAAAGCGAACTGGACACAGGTGCCTTATGGCGTGACTAACTACACATTCACGGGCGATGCTATGATCGAGAACGATTACTATTATCTATTCCTATTCTCAAACGATGAAGATTCACCCGCACTCGCTGCGAAGATGAACGGGGGCTCTACTGTCCAGAACGAGATATATAAGGTGCATGACACCGGATATCGTAACTTCGGTATGGGGAACATGTGGGTGGAGATACTGAAGAATGATAAAGACGAGGTAATTGTAAAATCAGCGGAGAAGGGTATGCGGTTTGGAGAACCCCCGGTACCGATTACTACGACATACACTATTAAAGGTGGTAAACCGTGGCTTGAAGTACGCCCGGTTGAGAATGTGAACCAGCAGGGGATGCATAGAAAACAGAGGCTCGCTGTGTTCATCTACAAGAATGTGACAAAAGATGTTTTGATAGATGCGAAGAAACATGGAGAATTTGAAGAGAATGTATATCCTGAAAATGGTTGTATTGGCATTGTCGTTTTTCACCGTGAATACACTCCACCTGATAACCCATCTGATTACGATTTCTTGTGGCTTTTAACATTCCCTCCCGGCGCTGAGAATAACAGTTTGACATATGCGGGAGTACATTATCCCGATCCATACTGGGAATGGGATGATAAACCAGGAGCACCTTCAGTTGGTGCTGTATACGCATATCTTGATAAAATGGTGATAATAGGCGTATTAAACTCAAAAGATAACTGGAAACGGGAAGATGTTGGTCAATATTTAAATGCAGGCGAGACATATACAAGTTCATTCACAGCCCCTTATGCGGGGAAATGGCGTGTTGCAGGTGTTTTTTCAGATGATGATTGGAACATAACAGATTATTTCAGCGAAGTGGAAATGAACGAAGGTGAGCATTTCACATTTACAAGTCCGAGAAATGGGACTTTAGAATATCTTGTGATGTATATGTTTGACCGCACTGAGAACACACCTGAGAATATCACCACAATAATGGATGTTTATCGGGAGACGATGGGAATTACTCCAGATATAACTTCACCGGCAAAAGTAAATGATTTAGTAGCAAGCAATCCCACCCAAAATTCAATCACTCTGACCTGGACAGCACCGGGCGATGATGGCAATACCGGAACTGCTGCTCAGTATGATATCAGGTATTCTACTTCAGAAATAACAGAAGAAAACTGGAACTCAGCAACCCAATGCACGGGCGAGCCAGCTCCGAAACCAGCAGGTAGTTCTGAGACCTTCACTGTTACTGGCTTATCTCCAAATACAACTTATTATTTCGCTTTAAAGACCGCGGATGAAGTGCCTAATTGGTCCCCCATCTCCAACAGCCCATCTGGAAAGACCACTCAGGTAGCGGGTGGATTAGTTGGTTACTGGAAGTTTGACGAAGGAGCAGGAACAACCGCAGTAGATTCATCCGGGAACAATAATAACGGAACCTTAATTGATAATCCTGATTGGGTAGACGGAAAAATAGGAAAAGCATTAGAATTTAACGGTAGCACGAACTATGTTGAGATAAACGATTCTGATAGCTTAGATGGTTTTGATGAGATCACGATTGAAGCATGGGTAAAACCAATTCTGGGTCAAAGAGGAGCAGTAGTTAGCAGGTATCTGTATGATTATAATATCCCCATCAATGAACGAGTGTATGAATTAACGGTAGAACAGGGGGGAACAATAGGGTTTGCCCTGAGTTCCGACGGCTCTTCTGCTACATGGTTAGAATCCAATAATACTGTTCAAAATAATGAATGGAATCATATCGCTGCTGTCTCGGATGGCAATACTATGAGGATTTACATTAATGGGGAACAAGACCCCAATACTAAAGCTGCTCCGGCTTCTCTTCACTCCTCTTCTTACAATCTTCAAATCGGTACATGGGAATATTCGCCCAATCAAAGAGATACTTATTTCAATGGTGTCATAGATGAAGTGAAGATTTACAACCGGGCGCTATCCGCAGAGGAGATAAAAGCGGATTATGAGGCTGGCATACCACCCGCAAGCAGCAGCATCTCCGGGTTTGTCACTTATGCATGTAACGAAACCGGGCTCGCAGGAGCAACAGTTAACCTCTCACTCTCGCAGCCGGGAAATGGGAACGGGAACGGTAATGAGACACCAGCAATAAAATCCACAGTTACCGATAGCAATGGTAGCTATAAGTTCATCAGTGTCTACCCGGGCACTTACAACATAACCGCGTCCAGACGCGGCTTCTGGTCCAACTCCTCATCAGTTACCGTGACCGGCGCTCCCGCTTCTGAGTCCTATACCCTCAATCTCACACTATGGCTGAAAGGCGACCTGAACAATAACGGCAAGCCCGCAGACGACGCGGACGTGGCGAAGATGGAGAACGCATCCATAGGCGAAATCTCGCCCGACTGGCGTTACGACCTGAACCGAAATAGTATAGCGGCAGATGCGGGCGACCTGGCAATGATAAAAGATGCATCTGCAGGTAACCTCATAGTACTGGAATAAAGTGTGGATAAATAAAATTAAATAAAATAGATATGGATGGTAAAATATAAAAGATGGTAAGCTATAAAAGGTGGTTGAGGTGTCTACAGCAGTAAAAGATATAGCGCAAGAAATGCTTGAACTTGCACAGGAAATAACACGTGAAAAGAGCCTTGAAAGAGCTCTAAGACAGATTTTGAAGGTATACTTAGAGAGGAGAATTAAGGAATGCGAGGAAGAAATTTCGGAATTAGAAAATAAATATGGCATGGCTTTTGAGGAATATAAAGAGATGCTGGGGGAGAAATTCACTCTTTCTTATGAGCACGAAAAGGATTATATGAACTGGGAGGCATCAGTAATAGAATATCGATTCCTTAAGGACAAAAAATAACAATCGAAGAATTTCTCAAAATGCTGGAAGAAGAGCGAAATAAAAGTAAAAATTGAACACATCGGTAATCTCTGCACTATTTATGGGTAATGAGTGACGAGGAAGAGGAAGAAATCAAAGAAAGTCTTAAGGAGTTGTGGAGAACGTGGAAGATGGATTAATCGTGGTAAAGCAAATGGTGACGATTATTAAAAAGCTACCAGTAAAAATGTTCTTGCAGTGGGTTCAAATACACAAATACAGGTGAAGTTTAAATAATCAGAAATCAATTGTTATTCGGAGGGGATGAA
>Ga0190303_1000489_pt1 | contig 16419 bp, 17 predicted proteins | sample 48700701_MG_FD_161672 | JGI IMG/M metagenome (GOLD analysis project Ga0190303, IMG submission 161672) | Hydrothermal vent sediment bacterial communities from Southern Trench, Guaymas Basin, Mexico - 4870-07-0-1_MG | ecosystem: Environmental > Aquatic > Marine > Hydrothermal vents > Sediment ...
AACTGGCCAAACTAGCGCCAAAGCCAATCCGGATCGGAGCCACTGTGTGAAACAAGGGCGGGAACCGTTTATCCTGTGATGTTGCCCAACGAAAAAGCCGAGTTTTTCAACAGAATAGGCCCAAAGCAGTCATACGCAATTCATATAGCACTATTTTCCCAACCGCGCCCCAGTCCGCCGATCTCAGGCGCGTTGCCTGCCTTCACCACTACGCCTCCAGTTCCGCATCCCAATACAGAAAATCGATCCAGCTTTCGTGTAGCAGATTGGGCGGGAACCGACGGCCGATGTTGCGCAATTGCTCGGCCTCGGGCTGAAGCGGCGGTTTTGACAATTGCAGCCCCGATCCGCGCAAGCTTTGCGAGCCTTTACGCAGGTTGCAGGGCGAGCACGCCGCCACCACATTTGCCCAGCTGGTGATCCCGCCCGCCGCGCGCGGCACCACATGGTCAAAGGTCAGATCGCCCTTGGCCCCGCAATACTGGCAGCTAAACCCGTCGCGCAAGAACAGGTTGAACCTTGTGAATGCCACCTTTCTCTGCGGCGTAACATAGTCGCGCAACACCACAACTGATGGAATACGGATTTCGGTTGTCGGGCTGTGCACCACCTGATCATATTCAGCTAGTATATCAACGCGATCCAGATAGGCCGCCTTGATCGCCTCTTGCCAAGTCCACAGGGATAACGGGTAATAGGATAGCGGCCGATAATCCGCGTTCAATACCAGCGCAGGGTTATGGCGCAACCCACTTGGCTCTCTGACAAACTCGGTCCTGAAATCACCTGACATGATCGTATTGGCCCCCAACTCATGGGGACTATATATCCTGTGGTGCGGCTGACAACCCCCACAATATATAGGTTACGCAATCCCCAGTTTGTCGCGCATAAACGCCGCTGCCACGCTCAGGCCGTCGGGCGCAATTCCGTGGGCTGTGCCCTCCATCACATGGGCGAACACCTCGAACCCCGCCTCGGTCAGGGCATTCCCCGCTTCGGGCAGGCTGGCATATGGCACCACATCGTCCTGATCGCCGTGCACCAGCAACACGGGCGGCTTGGACACCGCCTCGTCTTCCAACGCATCGGGCGACAGCAAGCGGCCGGAAAACCCGACCACACCGGCAACTGTATCCTTGCGGCGCGGTGCCACATGCAGGGCCATCATCGTGCCTTGGGAGAACCCGAACAGGATGGTTTTATCCGCCGTGATGCCCTCGTCCGCCATCACCTTGTCCAGATAGGCGTTCAGATCATCCACCGCTAAATCCATGCCCTTGGCCGAATCCTCCTCGCTTGATCCGTCAATCCACGGGATCGGAAACCACTGGAACCCCATCGGGCTGCCAGCGCAATCTTCTGGTGCATCAGGTGCTGCAAATACCGTGTCAGGCATGTGCTGTGCCAACGGGTCCGCCAGCCCGATCAAATCCTGCGCGTTGGCGCCATAACCATGCAGAAATACCACCAATGACGTGGCTTTGCCTGACGTTGCATCGCGCCTTACGCTATTCAAAATCCGTGCCATTTACTCAACCCCCAGTTTTTCGCGCATAAATCCAGTGGCCACGCTCAACCCGTCACTGGCAATGCCGTGGGCGGCGTTTTCCATCACAAAGGCGTAAACCTCGAACCCCAATGTATCCAGCGCAAACTCCGCCTTGTTCAGCGCCTCATACGGCACCACTTCGTCCTTGTCGCCATGCAGCAGCATCACCGGAGGTTTTGTGACCACCTCGTCACGTAGCGCATCGGGCAACATCAGACTGCCGGAAAATCCGACCATTGCTGCCAAAGGATCGGCGCGGCGCGGGGCCACTTGCAGGGCCATCATTGTGCCTTGGGAAAACCCGAAAAGCACGGTTTTATCAGGGGTTACGCCCTCTTCCGCCATCACCGTATCCAGATAGGCATCCAGATCGATAGCGGACTGCATCATGCCGCTGACTGCGTCTTCTTCGCTGGCACCGTCCACTTGAGGCACCGAAAACCATTGAAACCCGGCCGCGTTACCGGCGCATTTCTCGGGCGCGTCAGGGGCCACGAAAACCGTGTCTGGAAAATAGGGTGCCATCGTGCCCGCCAACCCCATCAGATCATCGCCATCCGCACCATAGCCGTGCAGAAGCACCATCATAGATGTGGCCTTGCCCGAGCCCGCCGCGCGACGCATGCTTTTCAATTCCCGTGTCATGTTAACGTATGCCTTCCCGTTGTTTTGCCACGCGGTAATAGGCCCACAACAGCCGCGCCGCAACCGCCCTCCACGGGGCCCAGTCTGCGGCAATTTGGCGGAACTCGCGCTCGGATGGGCGGGCGGGTAGATCAAACAGCACCCGTGCCGCCTCTTGCAGCGCCAGATCGCCGGGCGGGAACACATCCGCATGACCCAGCGAGAACATCGCGTAAATCTCAGCCGTCCACGGGCCGATGCCGGGCACTTTGACCAATGTTGCAATCACCTCATCACTGGGGGTGTTGCGCAGCGCCTTATAGTCGATCCGCGCCTCGGCCAGTGCACGGGCATAGCGGATTTTCTGCCCACTCAACCCGCAAGCCCGCAGATCATCATCGCTGGCCCACATAATCTTGCGCGGGCCCGTCAGCTTGGCATCTTTCATCCGCCCCCAGATCGCCGCCGCGGCGGCCACCGAAATCTGCTGGGATACAATCGCATCCAGCAATGCGGTGAACCCATCCTTGCGCAGGCGCAGCGGCAAGGGGCCGGTTTGTGCGAGCGCATCAGCAAAACGCACGTCCATTTTTGCCAAAGCCGCCGCCCCCTCAGTCACGCAAGCGTCTGACGTGATAATCCTCATAGTCGCGCCCTAACCCAATCCAGCGCCTCGCTAGCGCTTTCCACCCGCGCACAGTCCAGCAACGGCGCGCGATTAATCAGCAGAACCGGTATCCGCAACTGCCGCGCCGCAACCAGTTTACTGCGGCTAAGCAATCCGCCTGCGTTTTTCACCACCAGCCAATCGACCTTGCGACGGGAGAACAGCTCCACCTCTTCCTCAATCGAAAACGGTGGTCGCCCGATCAGGTATTCACCACCTTCAAACGGGAATTCCCCCTCGGAGTTGTCAATCTGGCGGCAAATCAACTTCCGCCCTGCCAGATTATCAAAGCGGTGCAAGGTCTGGCGACCCGTGGCCAGAAACACCACTGATCCGGTTGGAATATGATCTGCGGCAGCGCTTTCATCATCAATGAACGTCCACAGATCACCTGTTTCAGGCCGCCATTCAGGCCGCATAATTTGCACATGGGGGATGCCCATTTCGCGCGTCACCTCATGGCTGCGCTTGCTGATCTTGGCGGCAAACGGATGGGTGCCATCGACCACCGCGTCAAACTGCTTGTCTTGCAAATATTGCACAAACGCCGCTCGCCCGCCAAAGCCGCCGCTGCGCATCGGCACCGGCAAATCCAGTGGCTCGCGGGTGACGCCGGCAAGCGATGCGATCACGTCCACCTTCGGCTCATCCGCCAATGCAGTCGCAAGGCTTCGCGCCTCGCTGGTTCCGGCCAGTAATAACAGCTTCATTCAGTGGCCTTTGCAATGATGTTTCCAGCGCGGTCTATGATGATGATATCGACGCTCACCTCGGCATCGCGCAACAAAGTTCTGACCGCTCCCAAAGCGCCCTTGGCAACTTTACAAACCATCTTATCACCTGCAATTTCATAGGCTTCCAGCGCGGTATTAACCTGTTTCAATCGCGCGTCCCCGACCAGAGTGGCGAGCCCGTCAAAGTCCACCTGACTGCGACCAGAATGCAGATCAACTGCGCCCTGCGCCAGCTTGGTGATCTTGCCAATGCCACCGCCGATGGTCAGCCGCGCAACCGGATGGCGGCGCAGGTATTTCAGCAACCCACCGGCAAAATCGCCCATATCCAGCATCGCGTGATCCGGCAGGCCGTAGTGCGCCTGAACCGATGCCTCGCTGGTCGCACCCGTGCAGCCCGCCACGTGTTTTGTATCCGTCGCCCGCGCCACATCGACGCCGCGATGGATCGAGGCGATCCACGCCGAACAGGAAAACGGGCGCACAACGCCAGTGGTGCCCAGAACCGACAGCCCGCCCTTGATGCCCAATCGCGGGTTCCATGTTTTCAGGGCCAGTGCCGCGCCGTTGACAATCGAAATGGTGATCTCGACATCCGCCGCCTGCCCGAACCGTTCTGCCATTTCCGCCACCACAGCCTGCATCATTTCGCGGGGTTTCGGGTTGATCGCGGGCTCGCCCACCGTGATCGGCAATCCGGGTTTGGTCACAATGCCCACACCCTCGCCCGCCTTGAACACCACGCCGCCGGAACTGGCACAGACCCGCACCCGCACCTCGGCCCCGTGGGTCACATCGGGGTCATCGCCCGCGTCCTTGATGATGCCCGCCTCAAACCAGCCCGTCCCATGCTGCGTGTTCACCACATCAAAATCTGGCGTTTCGCCTTTGGGCAAAGTGATCGACACCACATCAGGAAACCCGTCGCCCCACAACGCAATCAACGCCGCCTTTACGGCAGCGGTGGCACAAGCGCCCGTGGTCCAGCCACGGCGCAATTGGGGGGCGGATTTGGTCTCCATCCGGCGGACTATAATGACAAGCGGGCGCTCGGCAAGCCTTACGGCTTTTCTCGCTCTATATCACAGTGCATAACAAGGCATGATCGAATCTCTTTCTTTACCCGAATTTCCCGCTGGCCACGTCTGGCTGTGTGGGGCTGGCCCCGGTGATGCGGGCCTGCTGACCCTGCATGCGTTAAATGCGCTACAGCAGGCCGATGTGGTGGTGCATGACGCGCTGATCGGGGCCGATATTCTGGCGTTGGCGCGGGATGGGGCCGAAATGGTCTATGTGGGCAAACGCGGCGGCCAATCAGCGACGCAGGCCGCTATTTCGCAACGGCTGGTCACATTGGCCCAATCGGGCAAGCGGGTATTGCGGCTAAAGGGCGGTGATCCTTTTATGTTCGGGCGCGGGGCTGAAGAGGCACAAGTGCTTGCCACCCACAGTATTCCGTTTCGGGTTATTCCGGGCATTTCGGCGGGCATTGGTGGGCTGGCGGCGGCTGGTATTGCTGTGACGCACCGTGATGTGAACACGGCTGTTACCTTTGTTACCGGCCATGATGACACCACAGATTGGGGCGCTGTTTCAAAGGCTTCCGAGGTGATCGTGATCTATATGGGGCTAAAGCGTATTGAGGTGATTGCCGAGGCATTACTGGCGGCAGGACGTGGGACAGATATGCCTGTCGCTATTGTCACCGACGCCAGCCTGCTGACGCAACAAGTGCTGGAAACCACGCTTGGAACGGTGGGACAGGACCTTGTCACCACTCCAATGTCCCCACCCGCTATTATCTGCATCGGGCGCAATGTTCCTTTGCGTGACGTTCTGAACAGGAGCCAACATGGGTAACGGCCTGATCCTGTCTGCCCCCAATTCGGGCGCGGGCAAAACCACCCTGACACTGGGCATCCTGCATGCGTTCTCAAGGCGCGGCTTGCCCGTGCGCGGGGCCAAATCCGGCCCAGACTATATTGATCCGCGGTTTCACGAGGCCGCTTGCGGTTTGACCTGCCCCAACCTTGACGCTTGGGCAATGTCGCCCGCCCGTATCCGCGCGCTGGCCGCTGGCGATGGCATGCTGCTGATCGAGGGCGCGATGGGGCTGTTTGATGGCGCACCACCCAATGGCAAGGGGGCCAGCGCCGATCTGGCCCGCCAATTGCGCCTGCCGGTGGTGCTGATCGTGGACGCTGCCAAAACCGCGCAATCGGTCGCGCCCTTGGTCGCAGGGTTTGCCGCCCATGACGCCGATGTAAACGTCGCCGCCGTGATCCTGAACAACGTCGGATCCCCACGCCACGAGGCCATGTTGCGCCGCGCGTTGATCCCGCTGGGTCTGCCGGTTCTAGGCGCGGTTTACCGACAAGACGGGCTGACGCATCCCTCGCGCCACCTTGGGCTGGTGCAAGCGGGCGAGCACCCCGATCTGGACGCCTACCTGACCCGCGCTGCGGATGCGGTCGAGGCCGCGATTGATCTGGAGGCGCTAACCAGCCTCGCCAGCGCCCTGCCCGCCGCCACACCACCCGCACGGCCAAGCCCACCCGCACAGCGCATCGCCATCGCGCAGGATCAGGCCTTTGCCTTTGCCTACCCACACCTTCTGGCCGACTGGCGCACGGGCGGGGCCGAGTTGCACTTCTTCTCGCCGCTCGCCGATGATCCGGCCCCTGACGCCGATCTGATCTTCCTGCCCGGTGGATACCCCGAACTGCACGCCGCAAAACTGTCCACCGCCGAGGTTTTCCGCGCCTCGATGCAGGCTGCCGCCGCCAAAGGCACCCAGATTTACGGCGAATGCGGCGGCTACATGACGCTGGGCGATACCCTGACCGATGCCGAGGGCGTAAGCCACAAAATGCTGGGCTTACTGGCGCTCGACACATCATTCGCAAAACGAAAATTACACCTTGGCTATCGCACTGTCACCGCCACATCCGGCCCGTTCATCGGCAAATACGCTGCGCACGAATTCCACTACGCCACCACCACAGCCGCCAAAGGCACCCCGCTGTTCACGGCCACAGACGCCGAGGGTAACAGCCTTGGCGCGTTCGGGCTGATCAACGGCACCACCTGCGGCTCTTTCGCCCATCTGATTGAAATGCTGTAGCGATACAATTACGGGGCTTCCCCTACCCCTGCTTCCCCGCTAAGGGATAGGGCATGAGCACTGACATTTCTATGCACACCGAAGGTGACAGCGCCCGACGCAACGTCGCCATTCTGGTTCTGGCCCAAGCGTTCCTTGGCGCCCAAATGCCGATCATCTTTATCCTAGGTGGTCTGGCAGGCCTCAGCCTTGCCGAAAACCCGTGTTTTGCCACATTGCCGATCTCGATGATCATTCTGGGTTCGGTTTTTGCCGCCACCCCGATGTCGGCCTTCATGCAGAAATACGGTCGACGCGCAGGGTTCATGCTGGGCACAGGGTTTGGCGCAATAGGTGCCACCATCAGCGCTTATGGGCTTTATACCCAGTCATTTACGGTGTTTATTGCCGGATCATTGTTCACAGGCGTTTATATGTCCTGTCAGGGGTTTTACCGCTTTGCCGCCGCCGACACATCAACAGCCGAGTTCCGGCCAAAGGCGATTTCCTACGTGCTGGCCGGTGGATTGGCCGCAGCCATCATTGGGCCACAGCTGGTCAAAGCCACCTCGAACGTGATGGTGATCCCGTTTCTGGGCGCCTATCTGACAGTGATCGCGATCAATCTTGTCGGCTCACTGATGTTCCTGTTCCTGAATATCCCGACGCCCCCCGCCCCCTCCGAGGGTGCCCCCGCAGGGCGCAGCCGGATGGAGCTGCTGAAAACACCGGTGATTGCGGTGGCGATCATCTGTGCCATGGTGTCATACGCCCTGATGAACCTGGCGATGACATCGACCCCGCTGGCCGTCGTCGGCTGCGGGTTTGAACAAGACAACGCTGCCGATATCGTGTCCATGCATGTTTTGGCAATGTATATCCCGTCATTCTTTACCGGTCACCTGATTGCCCGCTTTGGCCCGGTCAAAATCATCTCGCTCGGCTTGGTTATTCTGGGCGGGGCTGGCGCAACGGCGATGACCGGCGTTGAGCTGGAAAACTTCTATGTCTCGCTGATCCTGCTGGGCGTTGGCTGGAACTTTGGCTACATCGGCGCAACCTCAATGCTGGCATCCTCCTACGAGCCCGAGGAACGCGGCCGCATTCAGGGCCTGAACGATATGCTGGTGTTTGGCGGCGTGGTGGTTGCATCGCTCGCTTCGGGCGGGTTGATGAACTGCTCGGGCGGGGACGCACAGGAAGGTTGGCAAGCGGTCAATCTGGCGATGATCCCGTTTCTGGCGCTGGCCGGTGGCGCGTTGATCTGGCTGGTGATGCGGCCGTCAGAGGATATGGCCTGACCTCCCCCCTTTTCGTTCCAAAAATATCCGCGCCGCAGGCACAAAGAATAATGCGGCCCACTGGACCACCATTTGCCTCTGATCCTACCAGCGCCTCGTCATAGATTTTAGCAACAGTGCGCCACGGCGCGTAAACTCCGACGGGGCCAAATGCCCCTCGAGCACCCGTGCCGGATCGCGCATCGCTCGTTTTAACACCCCGCGCGCCTGCCAGCCCGAGCGCAACGCAGATGCTGCGGGTTTCAACATCCGCCGCTCCGCCCGATCCATCCGCAGTAATGCGCCGCGCGCCAACGCCGACACCGCCGCGTCTTGCGGATCAACCAGCGGCACACGGCCCCGCGCCATCAGGTCCGGCACCGCCCGCAACCAGTTCGCCACCCCAACCCCATAGGCATAATCACGCACCGCACTCTCGACCGCATCATTGGCGCCGATCAGTCGCGCCGCCAGCCAGATCAAATGCCCCGAGGTGTGGTCAATATAACGCTCGAATTGCGCTGTATCCACAAACGGATCGCGGTAAATATCCCAGCGCCGCGCCGCTGCCATTTCATCGAACAAGTCAACGGGCAGGTCATAGCCCTTGATCAAACCGCGCAACTCTCCAACCAGATCATGACGCGCCGCCGTGCGTCCCTCGCCAATCGCCGCAACAACATCGCGCCAGAATTGAACCCGCATCTCGGCGATCATCTCCTCATGGCTGGCCCAAGGCGCACGGGCCACCTCGACGTTGAACGCATATAGGGTGAACAGCCGCTGGCGCAGATCAGGCGGAGCTGCCATCACCGACATAAACCGGTCCGCATCCCCCTTGCGCACAATCTCGATAATCGCGTCCACGCTCACCGCAGGCACCAATCGCACGCAGTGCTCATCCAGTTGCGCCGCAAGGCGCTCCGCTGAACGGGTTGGCGCATCAGGAGACCATATCGCGGATCAGTTTCCAGTTGATCGCATCCAGCAGCGCCTCGAAACTGGCATCCACAATGTTGGGCGACACCCCGACGGTGGACCAGCGTTGCCCCGCACCATCCTCGCTGTCAATAATCACGCGGGTCTTGGCTTCGGTGCCGCCATCGGTGATACGCACCTTGAAATCGACCAGCCGCATGTCGTCGATACAGGCCTGATACGGCCCCATATCCTTGGTCAGCGCCTTGGCCAGCGCGTTCACCGGCCCACGATCCTTGCCCGTCGCATCCATGCTCTCGGACACCGACAGCTTCTTCTCGTCGCCGATTTTCACCACCACCACGGCCTCGGACAGGCTGATCATTTTGTTATATTTGTTTTTGCGCCGCTCCACCGTCACTTTATACCGCTTCACCTCGAAAAACTCTGGCAGCAGCCCCAATTCACGCCGCGCCACCAACTCGAAACTGGCCTGCGCCGTGTCATAGGAATACCCCTGCCCCTCACGCTCCTTGATCACCTCAAGGATACGCCCAAGCGCCGGTGCGCCTTTTTCAACGCTCAAACCCGCGTCCGCCAGCCGTTTGCGCAAATTGGATTGCCCCGCCTGATTTGACATCGGAATGATCCGCGCATTGCCCACATTTGCGGGCTCGATATGCTCGTATGTGGTGGGGTCTTTCAGGATCGCACTGGCATGCAGCCCCGCCTTATGCGCGAACGCAGACGCCCCGACATAAGCCGACTGGCTTTGCGGCACACGATTCAGGATTTCATCCAGCTGGCGGCTGATTTTCACCAGCCCTTGCAGGGCGCCCATACTGATGCCAGTCTCGAACCGCTCTGCCAGTTGCGGCTTTAACAACAGCGTCGGGATCAAGGTGGTTAGGTTGGCATTGCCACAACGCTCGCCCAGCCCGTTCAGCGTGCCCTGCACCTGACGCGCACCAGCATTGATCGCCGCCAGACTGCCCGCAACCGCGTTTTCGGTGTCATTATGGGTGTGGATACCGAGGTTCTCGCCGGGAATGCCGGCCGCTATCACTGCCTTGGTGATCTGGTGGATTTCGTCGGGCAAAGTGCCGCCATTGGTGTCGCACAACACCACCCAGCGACAGCCCGCGTCATAGGCGGCCATTACGCATTGCAGCGCATATTCTGGGTTGGCCTTATAGCCATCAAAGAAATGCTCGGCATCAAACAGAGCCTCGCGGCCCTGAGCGACGATATGTTTGAAGCTGGCGGAGATGTTCTCGACATTCTCGTCCAGCGGGATGTTTAGCGCGGTTTTGACATGAAACTCGTGGCTCTTGCCTACCAGACAAACCGCTTGCGTGCCCGCATTCATCACAGCAGCCAACACATCATCATTTTCTGCCGAGCGCCCACTGCGCTTGGTCATCCCGAACGCCGCTATCGTAGCTCTTGTGCTCAGTTTTTCATCAAAAAATGCACTGTCAGTCGGGTTTGCCCCCGGCCAACCACCCTCGATATAATCAACGCCAAGCGCATCCAACATTCCAGCAATCTGCACCTTTTCGGGCGTCGAGAACTGAACCCCCTGCGTTTGCTGCCCGTCCCGCAAAGTGGTGTCGTATATATAAAGCCGCTCTTTAGTCATACCGCACCCCGCCCGGCTCGTCCGGGCAGCGCCCGACCCTCCCCACGGCGCCGCCCTCTGTTGTGATGTTGGTCATTTAAGGGCCTCCAACAGTGTAGGGTCAAACAACTTTCCTAACGACCACTGCGGGCCATCTGAGGTGTCTTCCACTATAACTCCAGCACTCTCCATCGCGTCTCGAATTTCATCCGAACGTGCAAAATCTTTCTTCTTTCGTGCTTCTTGCCTTTCGCGCAATAATGAATTCAATAGGAGTGTTACTTCTTTCGGGTGTTCGCCAATATAGCCAATACCTGAAAAAGACAGTAAATCAATGTCAGTGCCTTTAGACACCAGCCCCATAATAATCATTGACCCAAGAAGCGCATTGATTGAGTTCACGTCACTGTTTTTCGCTAGTTCGTGCATTCTTGTTATTGCGGCATGGGTGTTCAGGTCATCGCTCAAAAACCGAACCACTTCTGCATCCGCTGCATATGTTGCGTGGCTAAGATATAAAGGCCAGTTCTGCTCCGAAAAATGAAGATGTGACGACTTCAGAAGATCGAACCATTCTCGCAAAGTCGCTTCCGCCTCTTCCCGCTTCCGCTCGGTCCAATCCATCGGTTTGCGGTAATGCGTGCTCAAAAACACAAACCGGATCACCTCGCCCGGCACCGGCGGCTGGCCATCATGGCCCTCCAGCAAATCCCGCACCGTAAAGAAATTCCCCAACGACTTGGACATCTTCTTGCCCTCGACCTGCAACATCTCGTTGTGCAGCCAGTAGCGGGCAAAATCCGCCTCAGGATAGGCACAACAGCTCTGCGCGATCTCGTTTTCATGATGCGGGAACATCAGGTCATTGCCGCCGCCGTGAATGTCGAACGACGCCCCCAACAGTTCATACGACATCGCCGAACACTCGATATGCCAGCCTGGCCGCCCCACACCCCAAGGCGACTCCCAGCCTGGTTGGTCGCCCGTTGATGGTTTCCACAACACAAAGTCCATCGGGTTGCGTTTGTAGGGCGCGACCTCGACCCGTGCGCCGGCGATCATATCTTTGATCGAGCGCCCTGAAAGGGCTCCGTATTCCTTGTAGCTCTCGACCGCGAACAGCACATGGCCATCCGCCTCATAAGCGTGGCCCTTGGCGATCAGATCCTCGATCATCGCCACCATCTGCGGGATATACTGCGTGGCGCGCGGCATGTGGTCCGGCTCCAAAGCGCCAAGCGCCGCCATGTCGTCCATAAACCACTGGGTGGTCTCGTCGGTGATCTCGCCAATCGAGCGCCCGCTCTCGGCCGCCCGCGCGTTGATCTTGTCATCTACATCGGTGAAATTGCGCACATATGTCACGTGTTCGGCCCCATACACATGGCGCAGCAGCCGGTTCAGCACGTCAAACACCACCACGGGCCGCGCGTTGCCCAAATGGGCGCGGTCATAGACCGTCGGCCCACAAACGTACATGCGCACATTATTGGCATCTATCGGGGTAAAGACCTGCTTTTTGCGGGTCTTGGTGTTGTGCAATTTAATTTCGACCATGTTTTCCTCATCAGACGGTATTCGCCTAGCGGGCTTATCAAGTTCGATGTGTGTTTGAAAACGAAAAGAACTGCCCGCGTGACCTGTGTCAGCTGGTAATACAAATACAGATGGCAATGTTCTTATTCATAACGAACCGATATCAGACACCGCACATCTTGTCACCCCCCGCCCCGTGCACAATAACAGACGCATGGATCAAACCGCCGCCAACGTCATCTGCGCAACCTTCACAGGGGCAACACTGGAATTTCCCTTCGGGCCGGAACCGAATGTGTGGAAAGTCGGCAACAAGATTTTCGCCATCACCAATGCGCCAAACGGGGTGTCGTTGAAATGCGCCGATAGCCCCACCGCCGATTTACTGATCGACATGGGCCGCGCCAAGAAAGCACCCTATCTGCCGCGCGGCGGCTGGATATTAATCGAATGGGATACGATGGATGCAAACGAGGTGGTCGAGCGGCTGAAAACCTCCTATGATACTGTGCGGGCCAGCCTGACAAAGAAAGCGCAAGCCGAGCTGAGCTGATTGCCGCCCGCCACATATTCCCCACCTGTGGCATTCAATACCGGAACGGTCTATAACGCCGAAAACACAGGCAATCAGGACCACACTATGCAGCGTTCAACCCAAGACAAATCCGCGGACCGCGGCATTTCCCCCGTTATTCTCAGCCTCCTTGTCGCCGGTTTTATCATGGCGGCCTATAACAATACCTTCTGGGCCAAAGGTTACCGGATATATGAAGGCAACATGCTGCACCTTACCTTGTTCGGCATCGCGGTTTTTGCCTTGGTGCTGTTCATCATTGCGCTGTTTTCCAGCAAATGGCTGCAAAAACCGTTCCTGATCCTGTTGCTGATGACCGGTGGCGTGACATCCTATTACATGGACACGCTGGGCACGATGATCGACCGCGATATGATCCAGAATGTGGTGACCACCACGATGCAGGAAGGCAAGCACCTGATCACCTTCAACTTTATCAGCCATGTGGTGATTTACGCGATCATCCCGTCGTTGTTTATCCTATGGGTAAAGGTGAAGCGCCCGACATTCCTGCGGGCGCTGATCAGCCAAACCGCGCTGGCGGTGGTGGCAATCGGGCTGTGTGCAGCCCTGTTGCTGATAAATTACAAAACCTTCTCGGGGGCGATCCGTAATAACAAGGATCTGATGGGCAGTTTTCAGCCCGGCGCACCCCTGTCCAGCACCATCCGCTATGCCCAGATGGTGCTGAACACCCGCGATATTGTGCTGCAACCGCGTGGCGAGGATGCCGCACGCGGCCCGCTGCTGACGGCCACACCCAAACCCGTTCTGACGGTGATCATGGTCGGCGAAACCGCCCGCGCGCAGAATTTCGGGCTGAACGGATATGCGCGTGACACGACGCCAGAACTGGCGGCCCGCAACGACATCATCGCCTTTCAGGATGTCAGCAGTTGCGGCACCGCCACCGCCACATCCCTGCCCTGCATGTTTTCACGTTTCGGGCGCAGCGAATATTCTTACGAGGCGGGATTGGCCAATGAAAACCTGCTGGATGTGCTGGCCCATGCTGGCGTGCATGTGGAATGGTGGGAAAACAACACGGGTGACAAGGGCATTGCCAGCCGGATCGATAGCCGCGAGATGACCTATCTGGACAACGCCGAATATTGCAACACTGGCGAATGTAACGACGGGATATTCCTGCCGTTTTTGCAAGAGGTGCTGGACAACATAACCGAGGACACAGTGCTGGTAATGCACCAGATCGGCAGCCACGGGCCGGCCTATTACCTGCGCTACCCGAAAGAGTTCGAGCGCTTCACCCCGACCTGCGACAGCACCGAATTAAAGAACTGCACCACCGAGGAAATCGTCAACACCTATGACAATACGCTGGCCTATACCGATCATGTACTGGCCGAGTCGATCAAGATGCTAGAGGCGCAGGACAAGGCCACGGCCACCATGATCTATATGTCGGACCACGGTGAATCTCTGGGCGAAAGCGGGTTGTATCTGCACGGAACCCCCTATTTCATGGCGCCGGATACACAAACCAAAGTGCCCTTTGTTATCTGGCTATCCGAGGGTTATAAAACCGCGTTTGCCACAGACACCGCCTGCCTGAATGATCGCGCCAACCAGCCCGCGACCCACGCCAACCTGTTCCATTCCGTGCTGGGATTGATGGACATCACCACGAGCGAAAAATCCGCAGACCTTGATCTGTTTTCAGCCTGCCGCACGGCACCGGAGTAACCGATGACAAAACCTAAAAAACCCGAACGCGTCACCGGCATCAAACATATCTTTGCCGCCACCAGCTATTCCATCGGCGGTATCAAACGGCTGTGGGGCGAAACCGCGTTCCGCCACGAGGTGCTGTTGTATCTGATCGTGCTTGGGGTTTTCACCGGTATTGGCGCAAATATGGGCGAATTTCTGGCGGCGACTATTTTGGCCCTGATGCTGCTTGCAACCGAAGCCCTGAACACCGCAGTCGAGGCCGTGGTCGACCATATTTCACCGGAATGGAACGAATTTGCCCGCGACGCCAAAGATCTGGGGTCCCTTGCGGTCATGTGTTTGTTGATTGCAAACGGGCTGTTTCTGGCATACGTGCTGTTTCAGCATCTAACCCTCACCTAGATAACGGATCACCATGTCAAACCCGCTGAAAATCGTCGCCGTCCCGATGCACCCCGAGGGGCTGAAATTCGTCGCCATCTTTGCAACCATATCCGTCGCCCTTGGCCTGCTGTGGGGGCCGCTGTTCTGGGTCGGCATGGTTTTGACCGTCTGGTGTTACTATTTCTTTCGCAATCCGGTGCGCTCGGTGCCGCAAAATGAGGGCCTGATCCTGTCACCCGCCGACGGGGTTGTGAACCTGATCACCACAGTGGTGCCGCCTGAAGATATGGGATTGGGGCCCGAGGAACGGGTGCGGGTTTCGGTATTTATGAACGTGTTTAACTGCCACGTAAACCGCGCCCCGATGGCGGGTGAATTCACCAATATCACCTACCACAAGGGCAAGTTCGTGAACGCCTCGCTTGATAAGGCCAGCGAACATAACGAGCGCAACTCGCTGACCATCACCAATAAGGACGGGCTGTCGATCGGCGTGATCCAGATCGCGGGCCTTGTGGCGCGGCGCATCGTTTGCTTCACCTCGGTCGGGGCACAAACCGAGGCGGGCGTGGTGTTTGGCCTGATCCGTTTCGGCAGCCGTCTGGATGTGTTCCTGCCGGTAGGGGTGCAGCCCAAAGTCGTTCTGGGGCAAAACGCGGTCGCCGGTGAAACCGCGCTGGCCGATCTGGCCGATCCGACCCCGAACTATGTGGGGAAACGGATTTGAACGTCTCTGAGCCAAAAAACATTCCCCTGCGCCGGTTCATCCCGAACTTTGTCACAATTTTCGGGCTTTGCGCTGGCCTGACCTCGGTGCGCTTTGGCATGTCGGGGCAATTTTCGATGGCGATGGCGCTGATCTTGCTGGCCGTCCTTCTGGATGGCGTTGACGGTAAACTGGCCCGCATGCTGGATTCCAGCAGCCAGTTCGGGGCTGAACTCGATACCTTGGCCGATTTCTTCAACTTTGGCATTGCGCCAACCATCCTGCTCTATCTGATGTTCTTTGCGGGCACCGAATTTGCCAACATCGGTTGGTTGGCGCTGATTATGTTCACCATCGCCTGCATGATGCGGCTAGCGCGTTTCAACGTGGCCCTGATGGAGGATGACGACACCCCCAAAGATAGCCGCTTTTTCGTCGGGGTGCCCGCTCCGGCGCTGGCCTGTCTGGGGTTTTTGCCCGCGTTCCTGTTTCTGGCTGGCTGGACCGGCATCGCCACCCACCAAGTGCTGATTTCGCTTTATATCATCGGGGCGGGCGCACTTGCGGTCAGCCGTATTCCAACGTTTTCGCTGAAACACGTCAGCGTCAGTTCACGGAATCAGGTGTGGATGTTCGGTGCCGTAGTGCTGTTCATGATCAGCCTGACGGTATATCCGTGGCATGTGATGGTGCTGGTAGACCTGATTTATCTGGCGTCCCTGCCGATGTCCTATAAGGCAGCCAAACAGGACATCGTGGCAGAATAACCTACAGGATAATCTACTGGGCGAAATTCTGCGTGATGTAATAGGTGCCGCAATACTGCGCCTTGGGATCATGATGAATTGCTGTGCCCACCATTTTCATCCGCCGGTCCAGAATATTATGCCGGTGACCTGGTGAATTCATCCATAGGTTCACAACATAGCGCGCCAGCGACTGATAGCTGTGCGGCGGAATAACTTGCCCTGCAGAATTGCTGAACTGGCAACTGGCAGCGTTGTCGATAAAGAACTGCTTTTGCTCCA
>Ga0190303_1000491_pt1 | contig 16390 bp, 9 predicted proteins | sample 48700701_MG_FD_161672 | JGI IMG/M metagenome (GOLD analysis project Ga0190303, IMG submission 161672) | Hydrothermal vent sediment bacterial communities from Southern Trench, Guaymas Basin, Mexico - 4870-07-0-1_MG | ecosystem: Environmental > Aquatic > Marine > Hydrothermal vents > Sediment ...
ACGCCGCCCCCGCTTCTTCGCCCAGCCCCGTCACCACGTTCAAAGCCCCCGCAGGCAGACCCGCCTCCTCGGCCAATGCGGCAAAGCCCAGCGCCGTCAAACAGGCCTCCTCGGCGGGTTTCAAAACGCAAGCATTACCCATCGCCAGCGCCGCCCCGACGGACCGCCCGATGATCTGCATCGGGTAATTCCACGGTACGATATGCCCCGTCACCCCGTGCGGTTCGCGCAGGGTGTAAACGGTGTAACCATCCATATAGGGAATGGTTTCACCCATCACCTTATCCGTCGCCCCGCCGTAAAATTCCATGTAACGCGCCAGCGCGATGGCGTCGTTGCGGGCTTGGGTCAAGGGCTTGCCAACGTCAGCCGCCTCAATCTCGCCCAGCTCTTCAATTTGGGTTTGCACCAGCTGCCCAATGCGGGTCAGTATACGACCACGCTCAACGGCTGTGGTGCGTCCCCATTCGCCGTCAAGCGCTGCTTGGGCGGCGGCAACGGCGTGGTCAATATCCACCGCTTTGCCCCGCGCGATGTTGGTCAGCGCCTCGCCGGTTGACGGGTTGCCCAATTCCAGAAATTCGCCACCCACGGGCGAAACCCACTTGCCGCCAATAAAATTTTTGTCGGTTGGGTACCAGATTTTATCAAGCATGTTTTGTCTCCTGCCAATCGTCCGGAATCTGCGGCGCGGCGTCTAGTAGTTGTTGTGTATAGGGGTGGCTTGGGGCCGTGAAAACCTGTTCGGTCGGGCCTTGTTCAACGATCTCGCCAGCCTTCATCACCAACACCCGATCGGTGATCGCTCGCACCACTGTCAGGTCGTGGCTGATGAATAGATAAGACAGGCCAAGCCGCGTTTGCAGGTCGGCCAGAAGGTCCAGGATTTGGGCACGGATCGAGACATCAAGCGCGGACACGGCTTCGTCCAGAACGATCAGATCAGGGTGTAAAACCAGTGCGCGTGCAATAGCGATACGCTGGCGCTGACCACCGGAAAATTCGTGGATGTAACGGTCCATTGCGTCCGCCTCCATGCCAACGGTTTCCAAAGCTTCGGCCACATGGGCGCGTGAATTTTCGGGCACTTGGGTCAGGTGGAATGGCTCCATCACCAGCCGCTGAACCTTGTGGCGCGGGTTGAAACTGCCGTAGGGGTCTTGAAACACGATTTGCACTTTTTGGCGCAGGGATGCAGGCATGTGTTCCCCCGCCAAAACCGGCTCGCCGGACAGGCGGATTTCACCGCCCTGCAACGGATCCAGCCCCAGAATGGCCCGCGTTAGGGTCGATTTTCCACAGCCGCTTTCCCCAACTAATCCAAGGCTCTCGCCGCGCATCAAGGTAAAACTGACGTTGTTCACCGCACGAAATGGCGCTGGGCGATGGAACAGCTTTGTGCGCGGGGCAGCGTATTCGCGGATGGCGTTTTTCACCTCAAGGATAGGAGTCTTTTGGGTATCACCAACACGATCTGGTTGATGGCTCGAGGCCTCAAACAGTTGCTTGGTGTAGGGGTGTGTCATGGTTTTGAACAGCTGCTCGGTCGGACCTTGTTCCACCAACTCTCCTTTGCGCATCACCGCCACATGATCGGCCATTCCGGCCACCACGGCCAAGTCATGGGTGATCAGCAACAGCGACATGTTTTCCTCAACAACCAGCTTACGCAGCAGCTCCAGAATTTGTGCCTGCGTGGTGACATCCAGCGCGGTTGTCGGCTCATCCGCGATCAGCAATTTGGGACGCAGCGCGATGGCCATGGCGATGCAAACCCGTTGGCGCTGGCCACCTGACAATTCGTGTGGATAGCGGGATGACGGGAACCTGTCGGCTGGCAGGCCAACGCGATCCAGCATTTTGCGGGCGATTTTTGCAGCTTCGGATTTACTGGCTTTGCCGTGGATTAACAGGGTTTCGGCCACTTGGTTACCGATGGATTGCACGGGGTTTAACGCGGTCATCGGTTCCTGAAATATCATGCTGATTTCATTGCCACGCAAGGCGCACATATCGGGTTCGGACAGGGTTAAAACATCGGCACCCTCGACCGTAACGTGCCCGCCAACTACGCTGCCCAGTGGTAGCAATTGCATCAGAGCAAGCGCGGTCATGGATTTGCCAGAGCCGCTTTCGCCAACCAGTCCGAAGATCTGCCCCTGCGGTATTTCAAAACTGACATCGGTCAGGATTGGCGTGTCGTGAATGGTGAGGGTGAGGTTTTGCAGAGAGATCATCAGCGCTCCCTCCTGATCCGCGGGTCCAGCAAATCACGCAAACCATCGCCCATCAGATTCAGCCCCAGAACCATCAGTACAATCGCAATGCCGGGCAGGAATGCAAGGCGGGCATCGCTGTAGATATAGGTCTGCGCATCGGCCAGCATCCGGCCCCAGCTGGGTGTCGGGGGCTGTGCGCCAAGGCCAACGTAGGACAGGCCCGCCTCGGCCAAAATACCCAGTGAAAACTGGATTGTTCCCTGCACGATCAACAGGTTGGCGATGTTGGGTAGGATGTGTTCCACCGAAATGCGCAAGGCGCGTTTGCCGCAGGTTCGAGCAGCGAGGATATAATCCAACGTCCAGACCGACAGTGCAGCACCACGGGTGACGCGGGCAAAAACCGGGATGTTGAAGATGCCGATCGCAAGGATTGCGTTTAGGGCCGAGGGGCCAAAAACGGCAGTGATCAGGATGGCGATCACCAGCGATGGAAAGGCAAAGATCAGATCATTGCCGCGCATGATCACCTCGTCCAGCAGGCTGCCCCTATTGGCCGCGGCCATCAATCCCAGCGGCACGCCGACGCCCATTCCGATGCCCACGGCGACAATGGCGACGGCGATGGATGTGCGCGCCCCGACCATCAGCATAGAAAACATATCGCGACCAAAATGGTCAGTTCCCAGCCAGTATTCCGCAGAGGGGGTTTGCAATTTATCGGCGATGGTCAGGATGGTGACATCATGCGGGGTCCAGAAGAATGACAGTGCCACGGCGACGACAAAAAAGCCTGTCAGGATGGTGCCGGTGATAAGCTGGACAGGGAGCTTCATCGACCACTCCGCAAGCGTGGATCAACGGCGGCATAGGCAATGTCGACGAGGAAAGTGACTGTGATGACGGCGAACACCAACAGCATCACGACGCTTTCGACGACCACCAGATCGCGCTGGGTGATGCCTTGGAATATCAGCCGCCCTAGGCCGGGCAAGTAGAACACGTTTTCGATGATGATGCCGCCTGCAATCAGGAACGAGAACTGTAAGCCGATGATGGTTAGAACGGGGATCATGGCGTTGCGTAGTGCATGGCGGCGCAACGCCTGGGCGCGGGTCAGACCCTTGGCACGGGCGGTGCGGATGTAGTCTTGGGTCAAAGTTTCCAGCAAGGATGATCGCATGATGCGGGCGAGGATCGAAGCTTGGGGCAGGGCCAGTGAAATGGCCGGCAGGGTGAGCGATTTCAATCCCGCCAGCAGACCGTTTTCCCATCCCGCAAAGCCGCCCGCGTTGAACCAGTGCAGGTTGATCGCGAACACCAGAACCAGCAGCATGGCGAACCAGAAATTCGGCACCGCAATGCCCAGCTGTGTGACGCCCATGATCACATAATCGCTGGGTTTGCCACGGCGCGCAGCGGCGATCAGGCCGACGGGAAAGGCGATAAGGGTCGATAGCAGTAACGCGAACAGGGCCAGCGGTAATGACACCCAGAGGCGCTGGGTGATCAGGTCCGAGACTGGAACGCGGTAGGTGTAGGACGTGCCGAAATCCCCTGCCAGCATCCCCGTGACCCAGCCGAAATAGCGGGCCCACAGGGTGCCGTTCAGGCCCAGTTCATCGCGTAATGCTATGACCGCTTCGGGGGCAGCGTTAAGGCCGAGCATGTAGGAAGCAGGATCGCCGGGGATCACCTCGACCACGGCGAAAACCACCACCGAGGCCATCAGTAGGCTAAGGCTGAGGGATAGCAATCGGGTGGCGGCAAAACGGATCATAACCGGCAGGTTAGTGTGCGGTTTGGGGAAATGCTAGGGGGAATGACGGGGGTTGGAGGATACGCAAAACGGGGCAAAATCGGCGTATGAAAAGCGTATGGGTTTGTAGGGCTATTCCGTAGGCTGGTCCAACAGGGACGAATGATAAGCCACCAGTTCCACTGTATTGCCCTCGGGGTCTTCGGTGAATATTCCGCGCCAGCCGATCCAGCCGAAATGCTCGACTCGGTATGGCTGTTCGAGCTTGTCATACCAAGCCATCACCGCGTCCTGCTCATCATAAGGCAGGGACAGGGCAATATGATGCAAGGAGGATCGGGCGCCGGTTTCGGGCTGGGTATCAGTATTGAACAGCACCAGAATTGCAGTGTGCCCGTCAAAACCTTCGCTGATTTTGAAGAACACAATGCCTGTGCGATGATCCCCCGATAGATGTGTTAGCCCGATGGTGTTTTCATAGAAATCGACCATCGCTTGCAAATTGGCGCAACGAATAGCAATCTCTCCGAGGCCGCGAGGCTGAAACCCTCTTTCGTGTGTCATTCACATAGTGTGGCTGATGGCCCGCCGCAGGGCAATCCCTGACTACACATCCCCATCGGGCATCACAGGCAAAACCGTTTCCGGTGCCAGCTCGACCACCTTGTCGCAAATTGCCGTCTTGCGCAGGGGCTTTGTCAGATAATAATCCAGCCCCGCCGCCAGAATTTCCGCGTCATCCCCCGCCATTGCATGGGCGGTTAGCGCCACGATAGGGACGTGGTGTAACCCGTCCCGCGCCTCGATCTCGCGGATGGTTCGGGTGGCTTCTTTGCCGTCCATAACGGGCATCGAAATATCCATGAAAATCATATCGGGCTGGAAGCTTTGGAATTGTTCGACCGCCTCGACCCCGTTGTTGGCAAAAACCAGATCGATGTTCAAACTCTTCACCATCTTGCTAAACACCAGCCGGTTTGTACGGTTATCTTCGGCGGCCAAAACCTTCATCTTGCGCAGGGTGTGATCGGCGGGTGCGGGCGGCAAGGGCGTATTTTCTTCAACTGGGGGGGGGGCCGGTGACACATCCGCGTCACTCCCGTCCAGCGATTGCAGAACATTGAATAAATCATGCCGCAAAATCGGCTTGGTCAAGGCGGCAAAAGCAGGCCCGTTGTCCGCCGTTTCGCGATCTGATTTTAACACGATTAACGGTAAGTCAGGCGCATTGGTATGTAGTAAAATCAGGTAATCCTGTCGGGCATTATCCGATGCGGGCATATCAACAAACGCGACATCAAATTCACCGGCATCCTCGACAATTTGCGCGGCCCCGACATCATGCTGCACCACGTCAACGCCCAACACAGCAAGCTGCTTGGTTAATATTTCCAGACCGGCATTCTGATCGCTTACGATCAGCGCGCGCCGAATGCGGACCAGCGAATGGTCTGGTGCAATCAAGGCAGGCTCCGACACGGGCAGGGTGATATGAAACCCGAAACAGGATCCTTCTCCCTCTACCGAATCCACCCAGATTTCGCCTTCCATCAGTTCGATCAACTGTTTGGTAATCGCAAGCCCCAGCCCCGTGCCCTCGTATTTGCGATTGCGCTCGTCCTCGACCTGATTGAATTCGCCAAAAATATGCCCGACCATATCGGCGGCAATACCGATACCGGTATCCTCGATTGACACATGAACCCGCGTCTTGCCCGTTTCATCAACCTCGAGCCCGACGACGCGGATCAACACATGCCCTTCATTGGTAAACTTGACGGCATTGCCAATCAGATTGGTCAAAATCTGCCGCATCCGCCCTGCGTCACCAACATATTGGGTCGGCAGGAACATGTCGTAGTCCACCAGAATTTCGACTGTCTTGTCCTGAAGCGATGCCTGTAACAGTGTTACGATTTCATGGATGCATCGTTCCAGATCAAACGGTTCAGCCGTTAGCGTCAGTTTATCCGCCTCGATTTTCGAGTAATCCAGCACGTCGTTGATAATCACCAGCAAGGCTTCGCCAGAATTCTTGATGGTTTCGGCGTATAGCATTTGATCTTCATCCAGATCGGTATCGGTCAGTAGATCGGCCATCCCGACAACACCATTCATCGGGGTGCGGATTTCGTGGCTCATATTTGCCAGAAACGCCGATTTGGCGCGGTTCGCGGCTTCGGCCTTGATGCGGGCGTCTTTCAACTCGGCCTCGTGGCGGATGGTGTCGGTGATGTTCAGCGCAAGCGATACCGTGTCGCCGTCGCGGGCGCGCCGATCAACCAGTTTGATATAGGCGCCATTCCATAGGCGGATCACTTTGGGCTCAATCGGGTCGTTGTGCCATCGCGTCAGCATTGCGTCGCTCCATTCCATCGGGGTTTCTCCCTCTAGATCGACGATGCCTTCTTCGACCAACAGCTGGACAAGGCGGACATAACTTATCCCGGGCCGAACTTCTTCCAGCCCGTCAAACGTGGCCAGATAGGCGTGATTTGCCGAAACCATACAGTCGTCAATGTCAAAAACCGCAAACCCGTCCTCGATCGTTTCGATCGAATCCCATAGGCGACGCTCGGCGATACCCACCTTGTGATTGGCGACCTTCAAATCAGACCGAACACGGGTATTTTCACCCTTCAGTTCTTCGGCCTCATGGCGCTGTTCAACAATCTCGTCTGACAAGGCCCGCGCGTGTTGCCCCAGCTTGGAGTTGGCAGCGAACAGTTCATTTTGCTTTTGCTCCAGAAGGCGTTCTGCGGCCAGTCGCCCACGGCGTTCTTGTGCCAGTTTTTCGGTGATCGCCATCCTGTCCCTCTTTGTATCATCTACATAGAACATTCCACGAACATGGTGAACAATACCTTAACATATCCAACTATTTTCACCCCAAGAACCGATTGCCACTCCTGTTCGGCTGTGCAACCATCGGGCCATTATATTCAGGAGGACTATTTATGCGCCTTGTTGTCAAAGCCGTTGCCGTTTTACTGTTGTTCACCACATCCCTATGGGCGAACGATTTAATCCCCGACCGTCGCCTTGCGATAACGCGTGATCTAGATTTTTACGGCTCTGATTTACAGTCGATATTTGATACGACCCTGCCCGCCTGCCAAAAGGCATGTTTAACGGATGCACGGTGTCAGGCGTTCACCTTCAACAGCCGCTCCAATTCGTGTTTCCCGAAAAGCGAAGTGACCGAAACACAGCCCTACGCCGGTGCAATTTCGGCACGGGTTCTGGATACGAACCCGAAAATCCTTGCGGCGGCATCAGCGCGGGCAGCGGAGTTGTCATTTCTGGATGGGGCAGAGTTTACAGCGGCCAAGGATTTCGCCCAAGAGCTGCCCATACTATATGATACACAAGGGGATGATGCCCTGTCTTTGTGGCGTGCTGGCCGGAGCAGATTAAGCAACAACAGCTATAACGGTGCACAATCCGATTTCGGTGCGGCCCTGACACTAACCGATGTTTCCGACCTGTGGGTCGAATATTCGCACGCGGCATTTTTGAATAATTCAGGTGATTACAGTGACAAGCGCAAACATAAGCGCCGCGCGATGTTGGCATCGATAAACGCCTATTTGCGCAGCACTACTGACAGCGAAAAGGTAACCTCGCTGCTGGCGATGGCCGATGCGCTGGAAAAGAATGGTCGCAACAAGGATATGCTAAAAGCATTGCGTTTAGCCGAGACGATTTCACCGACACAACGATTGCTGGCAAAACTGGAATATGCCGTTGCTAAATACGGCCTGAAAATCACCGACCATGACATTGAAAGCGATCTGGCCGAACCGCGCATTTGTGCCCAGTTTTCTGAACCACTGGCAGCGGGCGAGGTGGACTACACCCCCTACGTGCGCCTGTCGCAAAACGGCCTGTCGGTCGAGGCCGAAGGCAACCGTTTGTGCATTTCGGGCGTAGAGCATGGCAAACGCTATGACCTGACATTGCGCGAGGGGCTGCCAGCGAAATCGGGTGAAATGCTGCTCGAGGCGGTCAACCTGTCGCTCTATGTGAATGACCGCAGCCCGAACGCTAAATTCCCCGGTCGCGCCTATGTGCTGCCCAAATCCGCCAACGCGGGCATTCCGGTTGAAACCGTCAACGTCACTGAACTTGATCTGGTGCTGCGCCGTGTCAGTGACCGCAACCTTTTGCGTGCCATGCAAGACAGCTATTTCGGCCGTCCCTTGTCACCGTGGCAAGAGGAAAACTTTGCCAACCAAGTCGCCGAAGAACTATGGCGCGGCACCGGCGAGGTGCAGATGACCCTGAACAAGGATATGACCACCCGCCTGCCAATGGGCGATGTGATCAATGATCTGCCAACCGGTATCTACGCCCTACAGGCCCGCGTTCCGGGCTCTGATCCTTATCAAAACGCCGCGGCGACCCAGTGGTTTGTTTTGTCCGACCTTGGCCTCGCCACCATGAGCGGCACAGACGGCATCCACGTCTTTGTGCGCGGTCTGGGTGATGCGGAACCACGCGAGGGTATCTCTGTTACGCTGTTGTCCAAAGCAAACGCTGTTTTGGCTGAAACAGTGACTGATGAACGCGGTTATGCACTGTTCGCCGATGCCTTGGCGCGCGGTACAGGCGGGGCAAAACCAGCCCTAATCGTGGCGAAACAGGCCGACAAGGACATCGCATTCCTGTCTCTGACTGATCCAGAGTTCGATCTGTCGGATCGTGGTGTCGAGGGTCGCGAGCCGGCCAAACACATCGACATGTTCCTGACCACAGATCGCGGTGCATATCGTGCGGGCGAAACGGTAAACGCCACCGCCCTGACCCGTGACGCGACCGCCAATGCCATCGTTGGCCTGCCGGTCACAGCGATCCTGACCCGCCCCGATGGTGTGGAATACAGCCGCCATCTGTCGACCGGCGATACAGCCGTTGTGGGTGGTCACATCTTTAACATGCCCATCGGCCCGCTGGTGCCGCGCGGCACATGGCAATTGGCGCTGTTCACTGATGTGGATGCGCCAGCACTGGCCAGCACCAGCTTTCTGGTCGAGGATTTTCTGCCCGAACGCATTGATTTTGACCTGACCCTGCCAGACACCCCGCTGCGGCTGAAGGACGGTACAGTGCTGACCGCTGACGCCCGTTATCTGTTTGGCGCTCCTGCCGCTGATTTACCGATCGAGGGCGAAGTGTTGGTGCGCGCCACTGATGGCCTAACCGCCTATCCCGGCTACAGCTTTGGCCGTCACAGCGAACGGTTTGATCCCGTGATTAAGACCCTACAGGGTGACCTGCGCACTGATGACGCGGGCTTTGTTCGCATCCCTGTTGAGTTCCCCAAAGCCGAAGACGTCTCGCGTCCGCTTGAAGCGCGGTTCACCGTGCGCATTGCCGAAGGCTCGGGCCGTCCGGTCGAGCGCCAGATCACCAAACGCCTTGCGCCGGACAGTGCGATGATCGGCATCAAGCCGATGTTCGAGGATGTGGTTGAAGAAGGCACGGATGCCAGTTTCCAGATCATCGCGATTGATCAGGACGCGGCCCAAACCCCGATGCAAGTCAAATGGACCGTAAACCGCGTGAGAACCCGCTATCAGTGGTATCAGCAATACGGCAACTGGAATTGGGAAGCGATCCACACCAGTAAACGCGTGGCCAGCGGCACCGCCGATCTGAACGGCCAGCCGATTACCATTTCCGCCCCTGTGAAGTGGGGCGAATACGAGATCAAGGTTGAACGCGTTGACGGCACTTACGTCGCCTCATCGTCTGATTTCTACGCCGGTTGGTATGCCTCGGCTGATGCGTCCAGCACGCCCGACACGCTCGAGGTTTCGCTGGACAAACCCGCCTATGCGACGGGCGAAACCGCCACCCTGCGCGTGGTTCCGCGTTACGCCGGTAAGGCACTGATCACGGTGATGTCGAGCCACTTGATCGATATGAAAGTGGTTGATGTGGTTGAGGGTGAAAACCTGATCCCGCTGGCTGTCACGGATCAATGGGGCGCTGGCGCTTACGTCACCGCCACCGTGATCCGCCCAATGGATGCAGCCACTGGCCACAACCCCGCCCGTGCGCTGGGCCTGTCCTACGCACCAGTTGATCCTGGGACGCGCAAGCTGTCAGCCGCCTTTGACATGCCCACTGAATCCGCCCCGCGCGCGCCGCTTCAGGTGGCGCTAAAGGTGGATGGCATCAAAGCGGGCGAGACCGCCTATGCTACCATCGCCGCGATTGATCTGGGTATCCTGAACCTGACAGGGTTTGATAGCCCCGATGCCCCCAACCATTACTTTGGCCAGCGCAAACTGGGCATGGGAATGCGCGACGTTTATGGCCGTCTGATTGACGGGATGAACGGCGCGATGGGCGCTATCCGCTCCGGCGGTGACGCGGGCAGCGAAATGGGTATGCAATCGCCTCCACCCACCGAGGAACTGGTCGCCTATTTTTCCGGTCCCGTCACGGTAGGGGCAGATGGCATCGCACACGCGTCCTTTGATCTGCCCGAATTCAACGGCACCGTGCGGCTGATGGCCGTGGTCTGGTCTGCCTCGGGCGTTGGCGCTGCCGAACAAGACGTGCTGGTGCGCGACCCTGTTGTGGTCACCGCCAGCCTGCCGCGTTTCATGGCACCAGGCGATACATCCCGCATGTTGCTGGAGATTACCCACGCGACGGGCCCGTCCGGCAAAATGGGGCTTGAGGTTACGGGCCAAGGCATCGCTGTGAGCACCGCCAACCTGCCCAGCGAAATCACGCTGGGGGATTTGCAGAAAACCACCCTGTCGGTGCCGATTACCGCTGTGGATGTGGGCACGCACAAGATAAATGTGACCCTAACCACACCCGATGGCACCCGCCTGACCAAACCGCTGATCATTCCGGTCGAAGTGAACGACCCTGAAATATCGCGCTCCCGCCGTTTTACACTTGCTGCTGGTGATACCTTCACACTGGATGATAACGTGTTCACCGGTTTCAAATCCGGCACCGGATCGGCGATGTTATCGGTCGGCGCATTGGCGCAATTCGACGCGCCCGGCCTGCTGTCCGCACTGGACCGCTACCCTTATGGCTGCACCGAACAAACCACCTCCCGCGCCATGCCTCTGCTGTATCTGAACGAGGTGGCCGAGGTCATGGGCCTGGGCACCCGCAAGAAAATAGGCGAGCGTGTGGATGATGCAATTGAACGCGTGTTGAGCAATCAGGCCTCAAACGGCGCATTCGGCCTGTGGGGTCCAGCATCGGGCGACTTCTGGCTGGATTCATACGTCACCGATTTCCTCAGCCGTGCGCGCGCCAAAGGTTTCACCGTGCCGGACCACGCCTTCCGCTCGGCGGTCGATAACCTGCGCAACCGCATTAACTATGCGCCCGATTTTGATAATGGCGGCGAAGACGTGGCCTATGCGCTGTTTGTCCTCGCCCGCGAAGGCGCTGCAAATGTCGGTGACCTGCGCTATTACGCTGACGCAAAGGGCGGCGATTTCGCAACCCCAATGGCCGCCGCCCAACTGGGCGCGGCGCTGGCCAGTTATGGCGATCAACCCCGTGCCGACGCGATGTTTGCCCGTGCTGCGCGGATGATTGGCCGAACGTGGGAGGCGAACGAGCCCCAATATTGGCGCTCTGATTACGGCACCCACCTGCGCGATGGCGCTGCGGTTCTGGCGCTTGCGGTAGAGGCTGGCAGCACAGCGATTGACAGCGCCGACCTCGCCCATCGGGTTTCCACCAGCTATGCCAACGACCAATACCACTCCACACAGGAATCCATGTGGTCCCTGATGGCGGTCAAGGCCCTGATCAATGATCCCACGATGAATGGCTTTACCGTGAACGGCGAACCCGTCGTCGGCCCATTGGTGCGTGTGATTGAGGATACAGCGACCAACACCGGCCTTGCCATCCGCAACGGTACTGATCGGGATGAACTGGTAACAATGACCACCTTCGGCGTGCCGGATCAGCCCGAACCTGCCAGCGGTTACGGCTATGCGATCAAACGCATCTACTACACGATGGACGGCAACCCGACCGACCCAAGCGGCCACCCCGTTGGCACCCGTCTGGCGGTGGTGCTGACCATCTCGCCCTTCAGCGATAACGAGGGCCGTTTGATGGTGAATGACCCACTGCCAGCAGGGTTCGAAATCGACAACCCGAACCTGATTTCCGGCGGTGATCTTAGCATGCTGGAATGGTTAGAGGTCATGCCAAACGTGCGCAACACCGAGTTCCGCGCAGATCGGTTCCTTGCGGCTGTTGACTGGCGCAAGGATGATCCGTTCGATCTGGCCTATATCGTGCGGGCCATATCGCCGGGCACCTACCACCATCCAGCGGCGAGCGTTGAAGATATGTATCGCCCCCAATACCGCGCCCATTCTGAAACGGGGCAGATCACGGTCACCGAATGATCCGCCGCCACGCACTCCTGATCCTTGCGCTGGGGTTGTTGCTGACAGCCATGGCGCGGGACCGGTTTGATGTGTGGGTGGACACTACCGAACTGCCACGACTCACGGCAGAAACCTCGGTTGAAGTGCTGGATCGCAACGGCGTTCTGTTACGGGCTTATACGGTTGCCGATGGACGCTGGCGGCTGAATGCAGCACTTGATAGCGTTGATCTCGACTACATCAACATGCTGATCGCCTATGAGGATAAACGGTTCTATTCCCACGCAGGTGTTGACCCTGTGGCGATGCTACGTGCTTCATATCAGGCTCTAACCAGCGGGAAAATCGTATCTGGCGGCTCCACCCTGACCATGCAGGTGGCGCGGCTGCTAGAAGATGGCAGCACCGGTAAATGGTCCGGTAAACTGCGCCAAATCCGCCTTGCGCTGGCGCTTGAACGGCGCTTAAGCAAGGATGAAATCCTCACCCTTTATCTGAACCGCGCCCCCTTTGGTGGCAATCTTGAAGGCGTCCGCGCCGCAACCCGCGCCTATTTTAACAAAGACCCACGCCGCCTGACGCCTGCGCAATCCGCTCTGCTGGTCGCCTTGCCACAAGCGCCGGAAACACGCCGCCCTGATCGTTTCGCCAAAGCAGCCCAAACGGCCCGCAACCGTGTTCTGGCCCGAATGGTCGGGGCAGGGATTATGTCGGGCGATACCGCTGACGGCGCAAAATCAGAGCCTATTCCAGCCCAAAAGCACCCGTTTCCAGCCGTCGCTCCGCATCTATCCGACCGCGCCTTGGCTGAAAACCCCCTGCAATCCATCCATCAACTCACCCTTGATGCAACCCTACAGCGTCAACTTGAGGCCCTCGCCACCACGGCTCTGCGCGGGCGAGGCGACCAGATGTCAATTGCGATGCTTGTGGCGGATCATACAACTGGCGAAATTCTCGCCTCGGTCGGCTCCTCGGCCTACCGCGCCGACAGCCGCCTTGGCTTTGTCGATATGACCCGCGCCCTGCGATCCCCAGGGTCCACCCTGAAACCGCTAATTTATGGCATGGCGTTTGATCAAGGTCTGGCTCACCCTGAAACCCTGATTGACGACACACCCACCGCGTTTGGCACATATTTTCCGCAGAATTTTGACGGCAAGTTTCGCGGCACCCTTCGGGTGCGCCGTGCGTTGCAGCTGTCGCTGAACATCCCCGTGATCAAACTGACCCAAGCGATTGGGCCCGCCAAACTGATGTCGACCCTGCGCCGCGCCGGAATGGAGCCCGTGGTGCCTGGAGGCAAGCCTGGTCTGGCAATTGCGCTGGGCGGTTTGGGCGTCACTCTTACGGACATGACCCAGCTATATGCCGGCTTGGCCCAAGGTGGCACACCGCGCTCGCTGTTTTGGAAAACAGGCTCTAATCAGGCCCAAACAGGCCGAAATCTGATCTCGCCCGTGGCCGCATGGCATGTTGCGGATATTCTGTCGGGCCTAACCCCGCCGCCGAATGCACCGCGCAACCGATTAGCCTATAAGACAGGCACATCCTATGGCCACCGTGATGCTTGGGCGCTGGGGTTTGACGGCCAGCATGTTGTCGGGGTGTGGATGGGCCGCGCTGATGGCACGCCGGTCCCGGGCGCGTTTGGTGGCGATTTAGCAGCGCCTGTGTTGTTCGAAGTGTTCAACCGGATCAAACCCGTGCTGACCCCGCTACGTTCGCCACCGCCCGCGACATTGACGGTTAGCAATGCGGAATTACCACAACCGTTACAACGGTTCCGCGGCCGAAACGCGCTGTTCGAGAAACCCAAAGATGCGCCAACCGTTGCCTTTCCACCGGATGGCGCGGCGATCGAGGTGAGCGATGGACTACTCGTTGTCAAAGTCCGCGATGGCATCGCGCCGTTCACTTGGCTGGCCAACGGCAAGCCGTTTGATGTGGCCACCTACGAGCGCCAGTCGGTTCTGGAAATCACTGGCCCCGGGTTTGTGTCACTTTCGGTGATTGATGCCAAAGGGCGTGCGGCACGGGCACAGATCAGGTTGGACTAAAGCTCATATGGTTTTCATATGCGCGTCATATGGAATTCATATAGCAGCTTTAAGGTCGTTCAATCGCCAGCGCGATCCCTTGACCACCACCAATGCACATGGTGATCAACGCGCGTTTGCCGCCGATCCGCTCCAGTTCATACTGTGCTTTCACCGTGATCAATGCCCCCGTCGCCCCCACCGGATGCCCCAGCGCAATCGCGCCGCCATTCGGGTTTACCTTGGCCGGATCCAACCCCAATACCTTGTTCACAGCCAAGGCTTGCGCGGCAAACGCCTCATTGGATTCAATCACATCGAAATCATCCACCGTCAGGCCAGTGCGGGCCAGTAATGCTTGAACCGCAGGCACCGGCCCAATGCCCATCACATCAGGGCGCACGCCTGCGTGGGCATAGCCGATGATGCGTGCAATGGGCTCTAATCCTGCCTTTTTAGCCGCATCTGCCCGCGCTAACACCAGTGCCGCAGCACCATCATTGATGCCCGATGCGTTGCCCGCTGTGACCGTGCCGTCCTTTTGAAACGCCGCTCGCAATCCCGCCAAGGCCTCTGCCGAAGTCGCTTTGGGATGCTCATCGACCTTGAATTCCACCGTGTCGCGCCGCACCTTCACGTCAACGGGAACGATCTGCTCCTCAAACACCCCATCCTTAATTGCCTTGGCCGCCCGTGTCTGGCTCTCCAATGCAAAGGCATCCTGATCCTCCCGACTGATCCCGTACTCCGCCGCCACATTTTCCGCCGTGATCCCCATGTGCCCTGACCCGAACGGGCAGTTCAATGTGCCTAGCAGCATATCCTGCGAGCTAATATCACCCATCTTTTGCCCCCACCGCGCGGCGGGCAAAATGTATGGCGCGCGGCTCATGCATTCGGCCCCGCCAGCCAGTGCAAAATCGGTATCACCTAGCATTAGGCTCTGTGCAGTTGACACAATCGCTTGTGCTCCAGACCCGCACAACCGGCTGACATTCATCGCGGGTACGCTATCTGGTACGCCCGCCTGCATCGCGGCGACACGGCTTAGATACATATCCTGTGGTTCCGTGTTGATCACATTGCCAAACACCACATGCCCGATTTGTGCGGGGTCTATGCCCGCCCGCCTCAGCGCCGCCTTGGAAACCACTGTGGCCAGATCAACAGGCGTAACACCTGCCAAAGCCCCGCCAAATGTGCCGATTGCTGTGCGCGCCCCGCCCAATATTACAATGTCGGTCATTTTGCTGCCTTTTCATCTAAAAGTGAGTCTAACGCTGATCGAAAACACGGTGCATGTTCGCCCAATGTGGCCAATACCGTTGCCTCGTATTTTTGTGCGATCGGGGTGATTTCATTGATCATATCCTGCCCTTTCTGGGTCAGTTCCAGCTCAACCAACCGCCGGTCATTACCATTTACTTTTTTGCTGATATAACCAGCCGCCTCAAGCCGGGATGCGGCGCGTGATACTTTGGATTTGTCCATATCCACCCGCTGGTGGATTTCGCGCACACTGACCGGTCCCGCCTGAGATAGATGCGCCACAACCCGCCATTCCGGAATCGTTATGCCAAAACGTTGTTGGTACAGGTCTGAAAACCCGTGGCTAACACGCGCCGCCAGAACCGCCAGTTGGTAGGGTAGAAATGCGTCCAGATCAAAATCACTCACCGGTGAAACCTCGCGTTTGTTACATTTGCAATGACTGCACGAATTGCGGGCCGGATCAACCGCCAACGACACTTGACTTCGTTGCATGTGCAACGATACCTTTCATAACAGGAAACGCGCCATAGATTGCCGTAGGGCAATCGTTGAAGACAGGAGACGTCATGACATCCCAGCCCCCCGCAAGCGGGCTAATCCGCGATGAAAATATGAATGCCTATATGCCCGGCTTTGGCAATGATTTTGAAACCGAAGCCCTGCCGGATGCACTGCCCCAAGGGATGAACAGCCCGCAGAAATGTG
>Ga0190303_1000492_pt1 | contig 16386 bp, 15 predicted proteins | sample 48700701_MG_FD_161672 | JGI IMG/M metagenome (GOLD analysis project Ga0190303, IMG submission 161672) | Hydrothermal vent sediment bacterial communities from Southern Trench, Guaymas Basin, Mexico - 4870-07-0-1_MG | ecosystem: Environmental > Aquatic > Marine > Hydrothermal vents > Sediment ...
CTCCAATATGTAAATTGATGGACATGGACATCGTTTAACTCACAAAATGATTTGATTGTTTTGTTTGCTGTTTTATAATCTATTAGTAGTTTACGCCATTTTTCTTCTTGATTTATTTCTGTTTTCATTAAAAACACCACCTTTATAGTGGTATTTTATCAAACTGTTGCTTGTTTTGAAATGCATCTACGGTTTGACGCTTACGTTCGACGGAGTTTTACTCTATTTCCAACGGAGTTTCGCTTATTTTCGGACGGAGTTGCTTTTTGAAAATAAATATAATGAAAACAACATATGTGTCACTACAAAAACCAAAGAACCTAATTTTCCATAGTGATCAAGGATTACAGTATACGTCTTTACTATTCAAAAAACACTTACGAAAAAATGAAATAGAGCAATACTTTTCTAAGAAAGCTTGTCCTTACGATAACTCTGTTACTGAAAGTTTCTTTGCCAGCTTAAAGAAAGAAGAAATCTATAGACACATATATAAGAGTTATGAGGCATTAGAGTATGCCATCAACAAATACATCGAGTTTTTTAATACAGTGCGTCCACAAGGATCACTTGGATATTTAACTCCAAGAGAATTTGATAAAAAAGGCCTTATAAAGGCAAAAGAAAACCGTCAAAACTGACGGTTCTTTTTCTATCTTAACAGTAATTGTCCAACTTTTTGAGTCTAATTTACTGTCTGTTAACCAGAATTTACATAGTTCTCTTTAAGTTGATTCCACATTATATAAAACTCCCCTTTTAGAGTTATAAGTCTATCAAAAAATCCAGATTCAACAATCTTACCATTGTGTAGCATTAGTATCTCATCTACTTCTTTGCACACTGATAAACGATGAGAAATCAACAACTTAATAGACTTATGCATTTCATTATTTTTGAGTAACAAGTTAAAAATTTCCAACTCATTAATTGCTGACAAAGCAAAAGTGGGTTCATCAAGAACTAATAATGATGGCTTCTTATACAAAGATCTAGCAATTGCTATTTTTTGTTCATTTCCACCCGAGGGAACATACCCTTCACGATCAAAGTCTTTGTACAAAACTGAATAATTGCTAATCTTGTTCAAAGTAAACTCCTTATTTAAATCTACCTCTTTCAATGTTTGCTTAAGTGCTGAGTTATCTAAAACCCCACCCAAAGAAATATTATCAAATACTGGTATTGAAAAAAGTCTAAAATCCTGATTGGTTACACCTATATTTTTATACAATGATCTAATTGTGATGTTTTGCATATCAATTCCATTTATTAAAATTCTTCCTTCTGTTAACTTATAAAATCCACATAAGAGTTTTATTATGGTACTCTTCCCTGCACCATTTAATCCAACTAATGCATAAGTCTTTTTACTGGGTCGCATTTCACATATGGCGGTGGTTTTAACCTCGCATTTCGCATATGACGGTGATTTTAATTAACAAACTAATATCTAGTTTATAATAATCGGTCATATATAAGCAACGCAAACCTTTTCGTAAAAGCTTATATTAAAGTATAATAATTAGATATACAATTATAGATTCTAGATGTAAACGAACTTACTGTAAATGTAGTAAGTTCGCTTGAGAATGTACTTCTTTTAATCTACTGTAAATAAATACTCTACATTTTGTGATGATGATCCAAATGTTGTAAGCACAAGAAGGTATGGTATGTCTTGACACATGTCCTTGGTGATTTTTGATTGTAGATTTCCTCCACCATCATCATTATATACATGCGGGTATAGACTATCAGTTTTCATTGGATATGTATGTCTAGGATCAATAAGATATAAATACATATCTTGATAATCACCATTTGGTCGTTTGTCAGTTTCGAAAGTTAATACTTTTCTACTTGTAGGTGTAAAAGTATATAAAGATGCTCTGCTATGAGAAGTAATTCCATACAAAGTCCAAGTTAAGCCTTCTCTATTATATATACTTTCATATGTGGAGTACGAGTTCGATGGTATTATTGTGAACTTAACCTCTCCTAATTTATAGGAATTATACATCCTTACCTTTACTGTATATTCGATATTCGCATTAAAATAATACGATTTAAGTGCATTTGTTTTATATCCATCATCATCGTCATAAGCTATTCTAGTTCCATTAGCATCATAAATCTCTATATATGTATCTCTATGACCAAATGTTTGCAGAGTTCTTGTTCTCGAAGTGGAGAATGTTATCTTATATTCTTTGCTTTCACCTTTACCTAGTGTAAGAACTCTTTCTATATATCTATTCGCGTAATAGTTTGAATCAACATAAATTGTCTCGTCACTAGCATTTGAAGTTGAGTTCGAAGTTTCTAATGTGATGTCTACAAAATAAGGTACCAACAAGCCAAGTTGTTGAGCAATATAAAGAGTATTCACAGCTGCTCCTGGTATACTCCAACCATAATCTCCTAATGCAAAATCATACCTATCTGTAATAACGACAACACTACTAGATTCAGATTTCGTAAATCTAAAACTATGTATTGCATTATACAGATCTTTATCATTTGTTGTTCCTGAATTTGGAAATGATGATGATCCTGAGTAGACAGTTCCTGAAACAATATCTTGATATATTGTTGAATATTCAACATCACTCCCCTCATTTGGATAATAAACTGAATCTAACTCATCATTATCTCTAGCATGTACAAGCAATTCTTCAGCTAAATCATAGTTATTCAATGAAAAATAAGCGATAGCTGCAGATATAGCTGCTCTGTATACAAGAAAAGGATCTACAATAGTAATTGATTTTACATCTTCATCCTCATATGTTGGATAATCAAGAGTGTAAGTTATATAATCATCTCTTACAGACTTCAACGAATCTAGCATAGCAATGGCATATTCTTTCTCATCTGTAGATTTCGTTTCTAAAACAGACTTTCGAAATGACTTATTCTTTTATTTAACTCTGCTTCAATCGAAGTGTCCTTCTTCTCTAGTTCGAGAATTATTGAGTTAATTGCATTTATTGCATTCTTCTCATTTTCTTCTGTTAACAAGATTGAGTTATAATCTAATTCAGGTCTTTCCTCGTTTGTATTGACGCTTTCCTCTTCTACCTTCTTTTCATTTATGGTATCTTCTGCATAGGTACTCGTAGTATTCCCAAGTAAAACAATTGTTAATAACATCATTAATAGTATCGTTATTTTTTTCATCTTTCCCTTCCTCTCTATTCTATTTTTTCAATTAAGTACAAGACATTCTCTTGCTCAAAATAAATTAAATATAAAGTTGAACCACTATCTGTGAAGATTTTAAAACTGTAACTCATACTCCAATCAATTTCTGCAGATTCATTTACTTGAATGTGAAACTGATCTAGAGATTGATTAACAATAATTTCACAATCAATATTATCATCAGTTTTTGTCGTAAAATCAATATCAGTTAAAAAACTATCATCTTCAGTTAATTCAATCTTAAGATAGATTATACCCTCACCAAAACTTCCTCGTTCATCAAGAGAATAAACCACATCATTCCTCTTATCAATTTCCAAACCCCACTTTTTATTAATATGATTTAGTGTTGTATTTCTATTACTTATAAAGAAACCTATTGATCCAACTATCAGTAAAGCTACAATTATGTATGCAGTTAGTTTAATCTTCATGTTTACCTTGTATAATTAATTTGTATTAAATTAACTATAACTTCCTTTCTTTTAAGTTTTTATATAATCTCCTATAATGAAGTTACAAACGTTGTGGAGTGTGTCATATTTTACCTACACTTCGAGTGTGTTAAGGAGGGTACAACCACAACTAATATGATAAATGTGAATGAGCTAGTTACACTTCGAGTGTGTATTTACAAGGTTACACTTTTATTAGTTTGTGAGTTCATAACGTTTGATACAACAAACAAGGAGGTTTTTATTTTGATTTACATTGGAATCGATATCGCGAAAGATCATCATGATATCGTAATTATTGATGATTATGGAGAAATCATCAAAGAACATTTTCAAATTAACAATGATAAGGAAGGGTTTGAAAAACTCAACACAGAAATTAAATCCTGTATGAAGTCATTAAATGATATTCATATAGGAATGGAAGAAACCGGAATATATCATGAAAACTTAAGAGATTTTCTGATATCTAAAGGTTTTACTGTGTACACTATAAACCCATTACTAACTTCTTACAGTCGTAAAGCATCGTCCCCAAGACTAACTAAGACTGATAAGATAGACGCAACAGCAATATGTCGTTATATAATGAACAACTTTAGGTTTCTCCATTCCTATACACCTTCATTATACTATATCGATGAGTTAAAACAACTTTCAAGAACATATCACCATAAGAAACAGTTACTTTCTAAGACTAAGATAGAACTTAAAAGATTACTTCAAATTGGTTTTCCTGAATTCACAAAACACTTTGATCCATACGCTAAGTGGAGTTTAGATATTCTAGGAGAATATCCATTACCTACCTTTTTTAAAGGTCTACATACTGAAACTTTAGCAGCACGCATCAAAACTAAATCAGATCGATTAGTTAAGGCAATACTAATAAAACAATTAGCTAAAGATTCAATTGGTAAATGTGATAATTTAAGAGCTTTTTTGGTTCGTTCTATAATAAGTGATTTCAAGCATTATGAATCACAAATTAAAGAACTCAAGAAAATTATTACAGTTAAGATGTCAATATTTCCTAAAATCATGTCAGTACCAGGAATAGGACCAATAAATGGCGCGACCATTCTTGGAGAAACTGGTGACATCCATAGATTTAGTAATAAACATGAATATTATGCCTTTTATGGTTGTGATCCAATTATTCATGAATCAGGAAACTATAAACTTAAGAAATCAAGATTATCTAAACGTGGTGATAAATATCTTAGAACAGCAATATATAGTGCATCTCGCGTAGCTTGTGTTGGAAAATTTACAAGAAATAACAAGTTTCAAAGAAAGTATCTGAAAATGACTGAAAGAGATAATAAACATCATAATACCATTATTTTCGCAGTGGCGAAAAATATGGTCCATTCAATTTTTAAAATACTTAAAGAAAATGAAGCTTACGAAGATTCTAAATAAATAATTCAATAATTCCTTTTAATATACGGTTCTTTGAACCTTCTTTAAATATGCCTATATTCTACTATTCTTAATTATTTATATTTATTACTTGTTTTTTCTATAGCTAGCTCCTTTATATATACTTAATTTTAACAAAATACAATGTATACTAACAGCGCACATCTGTCGTATTTTTAATTGATAAAATAAAAAAAATCACCAAAATAGGTGAGACACTTCTCCCTATCTCTTACGACTCTAGAATATCATACAGACCAACAATATTCAAAGAGAAAATAACTCATTTTGCAAATTACCGTCACAAATCCTACCTACTGCAACATCCCATAAAGAGCAGAAGAAAAGATAATATCCTAAAAGAATTTTCGTTTGTATATCTATAAACTCTATATGGTGAATGAGTTACACTGCAGTGCACTGCATATAACTGCATAAACAAAAGATGATTTCTCATCTTTTGTTTGTCAATGGGTCGCATTTTGTATATGGCGGTCGTTTTAAACTCGCATTTCGCATATGACGGTGAAGACTTATATAATTTTTCGAAAAATTTGAAGTATTGAGACCATACTAATCTTGATATTAACAACAGTATTCATACACATTGCGTTTAATACGATAGAAACCCTAAGAATATTGTTAAAATTTTTAGTTCAGAAAGTTGAAGAAAACTTAGGAAATTCTAAATTGTCTTATAAAGCTCATTGCTCTTCAGATGACTTTTGACTAATGTCAATAACGTAATCACCAAATCTAATCGAAATAATTTCGTTAATTATAATTACTTCTTCCTCTAATGCCTCAATAAGTTTCATCTCGTTCGAGTCACTTAAAACTAAGATTCTATCATAAACAGATGTATTTAGATAATACTCTTGATTTTCATCTTCATAAATAAGAACTTCAAAATCATCTACTACTGTAGGTTCTTTAAAAATAATTCTAACTCCGTTTTCTTCGTATACTGGTTCATAGTCTGAATACCTAAAAGAGTGTCTTGTCTTTATGGACTTTATCTATATTTTACATAACCTCTTTATGGACTTTACTGCAACCTCTTTATGAACTTTATCTGTTTTTGTGTGGGTTGGTTTACCTATTTTGATACAGTTTCCCCCCTAGCAAGTTTATTTTACCCCCCTAAGGATAAAATTTACCCCCTCAAATTATGGCTTATTTTAGCCTTTTTATTTGCAGTGATTTTCGACAGGTTATTTATTTGTGTCAAAATAGGTTACTTCACTATCTGCTTATTGTGGGGTGTTGAATCCTATTTTTATTGTTTTAAATCAGAAAAAGCTATTGATGAATACGTTGTATTTTTAATACAGTGCGTCCACATGGATCACTTGGCTATTTAACACCAGACGAAATTGATAAGGAAGGCTTAAATAAGGCAAAAGAAAACCGTCAAAACTGACGGTTCTCTTTCTATCTAAACAGCAAATGTCCAACTTTTAGTGTCAAATTTACTGTCTGTTAACCAATGTGAGGTTAAAATAACCTGTAAATTAATCAATAATTTCATAATTAGGGAACTCTTGATTAACATGAGCAGTTAACTCTTCCTCATTTAAGATATCTTTATAATTTATAGTCAATCTAGATGTTGACAACTCAAAATAGAGAGTTACTTCAGCTGAATCTTTTATGAAATACACATGTGTAATTTGATTGTCCATATTTGCAATCTCTTTAATTACATTAGCATTATTAGAAATACTATCACTAAATAAATCACTAGACTCCAAATCTAAATATATATTTACAGAACATAAATCTTCAGTACACAACAATTCTACTTTAGAATCACTAAAAATCACTTTTAGTTCTATGTTATAACTCATATCTTGTTCATCTAACACGTCTTCTATGTCTACAAATAAATCTTTACTACTTTCTATCATTGTTTGGGAAAGTATTCCATCAACTGTATAAGTGAAAGCAAATTTACCTGAATCTTTGTTCACTTTGGAGAACGTATACGATAATAGAGATTCATCAGATAGTTCTAAATCTCTTAGCTTAATTGACAGTTCCGAATTATCATCTTCAATGCTATTGATAACCACCTCTGTACATTCTTCTGCTTCAATACAGTCATCTAATTTTGTCTCATCAGACTCATCACAAGCCGTAAGGTAAAAAGTGAAAAAACAACAACATATCAATATTAATAATTTTTTTCTCATTTTATCACCTCTAACTTGGATAGACTGAATAAGCAATTGCTACATCACTGTTAGTTGATTTAATTAGAGAAGTTCCACCCCAACCATTTGCAACAACAAAATACTTATCTGTTCTAGACTTATACAGGTTACCATAATAGTTTATTTTATAGAAATCCATAGACATATATCCATAACCTACAACAGTATGAGCAGAGTTTGAGTATTCTCTATAAAATCTAGATATAGTATCATACCATATTTTTTGTCCATAATAAGTGTAGAAATATGTATCATCGTACTCAATACTATAACTATCATAATATAACTCATAATCCATTGAAGGATCTACACCTAGCTGAATAACAACAGGATAATCCAAATCAATTTCATCTTGATAATCTTCCCGGTCAATCTGTGAGCCAAATGTATTAAATCCCCATCCAGGCCCTAGAACTAAATTATTATGCTCTAGTGTAAGATTTTTTGCAGAAAAATAGTCTTCCAATGCATCAAAAAAGAATGGTGGATATGTTCCAGCTCCATCCCCAAAGAAAGGTATGGTGTAATTATTCGTGTACATATCATCATATAAGTCGTCATGTAAAGCCTCTAGTGTAGATAACTGAGAACTAGTAATATTACTCCAGTTTCGATAATTCGTCACATAATAATAAGAATATGGTGGGGTTCCAACTAAAGTTAAGTACGTCGGTGTGAAATTAGAAATTAAATTAGTCTCGTATCTATCCCAATACATTATTATCTCTGTACCTGCAGTTGGGCTACAATTATTAGTTACACCATCACCTAAATCAGTTGACAACGTGGGAAACCCTCCATCTGTTTCTGTTCTTGATGAACTCATTGAATAATAACTGTATTCATATGTATATAAAGTTGAGCTTGAAGTTCCCATAGCCCCAATATACATTCTCGAGTTAAGGTAATCCATAAAATCACTATACTCAGTTTCTTCTCCAGTTAACACATTCTCCAACTTTTTGTTTTTATATTCAAAATACAGACCATAAGACAAGTATACATTTTTGGAATCATTTCTAAAGTATGGAGACACTGTATCAGTACTAGCTTCCACAATTTCCATTACCCATTCATTATCTATTTTAGTTTTTCTTGAAATTACGTATCCTACTTGATCAAGATATTCATACTCGTAAATCTTCCCAACATCTTGTAAAAAAACATCATAAATCTTCTCACTTCGAATCACAAGTTTATCTCCTACACATTCGTTTTCATCAATACATACTATTTCTTCAATAAAATTTTTGGTGTACTGTGATAAACTATTGCTTGCGTCCACTGTTTCTGCGGTTCCTAGTGTAACACTTAAGATGAATAACAAAACTAATCCAATCTTTTTTTTCATATTACTTCTCCCTTTCTAAATTAATATTATTTATCTAACAATTATATTATACACTATAAAAATTCATTTTAGCATAGCACATCTGTCGCAATTAAAAACATTAAAATCAACAGTTGTTTTGGTGTTTTTTTATGTACTCAAAGAAGAAATGTTCTGCTTCCTTATTTAAATATCGTTTGATTTGAACTTTCATTTGTTCATATAACTCACAATTATGCATTGATTTCAATTGAAGAATACACTTATAAAGATATTCATCCATTTCACTCTTTATATTAGTATGAAATTTAGTAAGAGCCATTTGGTAATAGAACAAATATAGACAATAACTACTCTGTTTTTGCACTGCTATGAATTTCCGGGACACATAGGTACCACCCTAGGAAATAAAAATAACAATATGCAACTTTCCATTTGATATAATTATATCATTAAACAACACTATTCTTAATTAGTTTTTGAAATTTAATCTTCGATCAGATGTCGTTATACTTCATCAATAAAATAGACACATTCGATAAACTTATCAGTGTATATCTTATTATGTCGACATATTGAATAGTTTACTCGACATTGTCGACTTTTTTCAAAATGATTTAATATTCGTGAAACATCCTTATAGAGGGATAAATATAAAAAAGACATCTTGTATTGGATACAAAATGTCGACTTTTAAAAAATGGTGGAGTTGATTGTCCTTGAAGTTTATCCGCGTCCATTAGAAATTATTATACGTAAAAGCTCACTTAAAAATATTCAATAATTGTATATTTTTATAAACCACTTCTTTTCCAACTCTTTCTGAAACTATAAATCCCTCAGATTCTAATTCTTTCAGATATTTAGTCGCTGTTGGTCTTGATATATTTAATTCATTTCTAAAAAATTCATTTTTAGTATATAAATATCCAAATAAATGATTTACTATTTCTTCTGAGTAAAAACCTGGTAGTCTTAGTTTCATTTCTGTTTTTGTCATTCCTATTAACTCATTAATCTTTAATACTAAATCAATTGTATATTTTGAAGTTTGAATTACGCCATCCAAAATGAATGATACCATCTGGTTTATGTTTGTAATATCCTTATTACATTTTTGCAATAAGTCATAATATACATTTTTATTCTCTATAATATACTTGCTAAGATATAAAATCGGACTTTGAATCTTCTCTTTTAGTACAAGATATAGTATATTTAATATTCTTCCAGTTCTACCGTTACCATCATAAAATGGATGGATACTTTCAAACTGAAAATGAATTAATGCTAAATTAATTAATGGATCGTACTCGTTATCGTTATTAATGAAGTTTTCAAGATTTTCCAATAAATCTCTTATCACTTTTTCGTTTTGAGGTGGAGTATGTACAATTGTATTTGTACTCATATTTTTAATAACTGTTCCAGGTAATTTTCGTATCCCACCCATATTAGGTTCAATTATACTTTGAATATTAATTATTGAGTTTGTACTAATAAATCCTTTTTCACCTAGCTCTTTATAACCTTGTTCAATAGCTCGTTTATAATTCGCAACTTCTTTTGATGCTTTACTTATTGATTTTTTTGTAATTAATTCTTTAAATATGTCTTCATATGTTGTAATAATGTTTTCTATTGCAGATGAATCTTTTGATTCGCCAACATTTATTAAACTAAGAATCAAATTTGGATTTGGTAGTACATTAATTATTCCTTTTAATTCCCCAATATTACTATTTGCAATACTTAATTTCTTTAGTATCTCAACTGTATTTAGATTTACATTAAATGGTAACATTTTTAAATTTTCCATATTTTCTCCTTGAGGAAACTATTGTAGTATTTCTTTCCTTATAGCTATTTTATAACAAAAATTTACCAATGTCAAGATATGGAGGAAACTTATCCCCTTTTTGTTTCCTCAAGTGAATAACGTGTACATCTTATGCAAATAAAAAAGAGTATAATTTTATATACTCCATTCTTAATATTTGGGTTGTATGACCTATTTTAATACAATTTTCCACTCCTAAATTATGGCTTATTTTAGGGCTTTTATTTTGTGGCGAGTTTTCAGTCGCAAATCGTATGTATCAAAGCAGGGTTTTTCACTATCTACTTTGTGTTGGGTATCAAACCCTATATTTAGATTTTGAATTAGCGAATTGAATACCTGTACAAAAATAAGTGTGTACAATACCCTATACAGTCCACTTATTGCATTTCTTATCATTAATGATTTTTGTTAAAGGTTTTTCGAGTTCTATTACTTTATTAATATTTTCTGATTCATTTTTCCTATCCCATTGTATACTTCCAAATTTTTCTGGTGAAATTGAGAATCCCTAAAGAATACCCGCGTCCGTTTTTCTTTTTTTATAAATTCACTATTTCATCATATGATAACAATGCGAATATATAATGTGGTATTGCTTTTGTAATATTATTAGATATATTAATGTTATTCATTGAAATTTTAAATGCTTTCATAGGTGTGTATTTGTTAATATAGTTTTTAAGGCTTTTTGATTTTGTATTTCCTCCAGATTTACATTCTATAGGAAGTATATTCCCATTATCTTGTATTAAGAAATCTATCTCATAATCACCTAATCTTATATAATAAAGATCTTGTGTCTTTGCATTAAGCATTTGTGCAAGTAATTGTTCCCATAATGTACCTTTAAACATTCCTAATTCGTCATTTTGAATTTTATATATATATTCTTTGCCAAGCATGTTAACAAGTAACCCTATATCATTCATAAACAGTTTAAAGCTTGTTCCTCTACCATCTATCAAAGACCCACTTAAATGGTTAATATTATAGCATTTCTTAACATTCCCTGTTCTTTCTAACCACTCAATCGAATTCTCAAAATACCTTCCTTTCTTTCCTTTTTTTACAATGGAATATTGGAAACGATGATTTTCTTTTGAGAATTGTTTTGGAATTGAATCAAAACACTTTAATGTTTTGATTTTATTTTCTTGATATGTTTGATATTGCTGTATATCACTACGATATAAATTAACAATCTCCTCTTGTTTTAAATAGACATCACCATAATTTTTATTTGTTTTATATGATAAAACTACTTGTGGCATTCCTCCAACTATTATATATTCCTTTATATTTTTATTGAAAAGAGAATGATATGCTTCATTTATTAATTTACCTTGTTTAGCATCATTTTTTATATTTTCTATAGTCTTTATAAAATCATCTTCAAACATTGCCCATAGGAATTCTTCAAAATCCATAGGGTGCATTTCTAAATGTTTTACAGTTGGTCCAGGATCAAGATTTTTTCCACCTAAATTAATTCCTAACAGAGATCCACTTGCAATTATTTTAAATCGGTTCATTTCAGTTAGAGGTTTTAATAATGAATAAGCTCGTTTGGATAATTGTATTTCATCCAAAATTATCAATGTTTTTTCTTTTTCAATATTAAAAACATTCATTGATACTCCATATGCTTGTAATACTTTTATTGCTTCTTCAGGATTAGCCATTTCATCAAATGATTTTCTAATATCCATTTGATTTTCGAAGTTTATATATAAAATATTCTCAAATTCATTTTTGCCAAACTCTTTAATAATAAATGTCTTTCCAACTTGTCTCGCACCTTTAACTAGTAACGACTGAGAATGATTCATAATCTTCCACTTCAACAACTCATTATATATTTTTCTTTTCATATTATCACCCGCCACTATTATATCATTCCCAGGAGAAAGGTGCAAGTATTTAAATATATTCCCTGGTAAAAGGTGCAGTTTACTAAAATTATTCAGCGGTAAAAGGTGTGTATCTATATACTAAATCGATTTTTTATAACACAGGAACTATTTAACTGCGGTGTGATGGAACTGCTACTTACTCAATATTAAAGAGAGATACTAATAATCGCTCTCATTTCATCACCATAAAATCCTGATTTCTCAACTCCTCTGTATTATTATACTACATTATTTGTTCTAGAGGGGGACTATATGTCCCGCTTTTTCATAGCAGTGCATGGAGATAAGCCCTAATTTAGGCATAAAAAAGGCCTGATACCTTTGTATCAACCCTCAATTTTATATTCTAACTCTAATTATCTTCTTTTACCCAAATCGGAACAATTTTATTTTGATAACCATAACTATAATCTACATTAAAATAATCATAAGTATACACATTATCTTGAATACTTAACACTATGCTTATATTTACAGATGATCCAAAATCTTGCATTGAATCAAAGTCATAGTCAAATGCATAATTTAAGAAAAATCCTTGTACTGGCTGTTCATCGATTAGTTCAATATACGAGCTATTGTAATTTTCATTTAACAAAAACCCTTCAATATTTACACTACTGTGAATCAAAGTATCATTTATATAAACTTCAACTTGCTCGATATCCTCAATTGAGTAATCTAAGTGGACTCCCTCCAAAATTAAAGTAACTTCATCATCAGTAAATATCTCAACATAACCACATATAGGTGTACCTACGTTATCTGGTTGTTCATAATAATATGCAATTCTATTTACAACTTGAATTTCATGGGTTAGCAAAGTGTATGAAAAGAAGATTACAAAAACAAGACCAACAAAACTATATGTCGATTTAACAATCAATTTTAGTTTTTTAGTGATATTAGCGTACTTATCGATATAATTCCGACTGCGTTCTTGTTCATACATAAATCCACCTATAATACCTAAGACAATTATAGATAAAACCAACACTAATAATACTATAAGTGGAATGTGATTATATTCAGGTATATTGAACAAAACAACAATATATCCAAATAGAAATGTAAAATTCAATCCAAGTATAATGTATTTATTTTTTTGTACATTTATACCGATATAAAGGTTATAAAGAGAAAACAGATATGTTACTCCAATGACTGGTACTAATAAACCTAATAATGATAAAATAGTAAATCCACCGTAGACAATCATAGAATCACACCCCCAATAAAACCTATAAGTGCAATAATTGATAGAAATCCTAAAATAACTCCTGGCACTGTTAAAAAGGCAAGTGCCAATTTATTAGTTCTTATTTTATCTTTATTAATCGGTTTTATTTCAATGTCCAATAACTCATCAATAGTGATATTAAATACTTCAGCAATCTTTTTAACATTATATAAGTCTGGTAGTCCGTCTGATCTTTCCCATTTACTTATCGCCTGTCTACTAACACCAATTAATGAAGCTAAATCATCTTGTGACATCGATGCTTTTTTTCGTAGTGTTTGTAATTTTAATCCAAAATATTCCATGTTTATTCCTCCTTTGATTCAATACTATATAAAAGTACACATTTACTCAAGAATAGATGTACTTACAATTTAGCAACGGAAAGTTGCATATGCTGAATTCGGCCAAAACAATAGTTATATTATACACTATAACACATCAGGAATCTCCTAAAAATTGTAATCGTGTAAATCTATTATAAATCGTGTATTTTGAAATGCAATCATGTAGAAATTATATTCAAACATTCAAAATATGATAAAATTCGACTACTTTTTATATTTCCCAAATTAGTAAAAAGAAGAAACTCCCCTATATAGCGCAAAAAAAGGCCTGATACAATTGTATCAAACCTATGCTTTCAATATGGTGGAGTTGAGGGTCCCTGAACAATATCCTCGTCCACAGCTAATTACTTAATTACTTGAAGACATAATATTTCAGACTCAATTACAAATTCTGAGACTAATTTAATGAACTTAGAATAATCCATTGTAGTATGAGCAAAATCTAATGCATCATAGTATTCAGCTCTTCTGGTCTTTGTAATTATTATGGGAGTATATCCATACTTCATTAATTCAAAATTTAATAACAATCTCGCTGTTCTACCATTTCCATCAATGAATGGATGTATCTTAACAAATTCCCCATGTAATAAACAAGCTTTTATAACTGGATGAAACTTATTCCATTCTTTGTTATATTCTATTATTAGTTTCTGCATAAGTTCTTGTAAAATCACATGATTAGGTGGAATATGACTTGTTCCACTTATAATTACATTTTCATTTCTATACTTCCCAGCGTTTTTATTATCTATATCCTTAAGTATTAAAGAGTGAACATTCTTTATATTCCATTCAGACATCTCTTCATTACCAGTAATTAATTCCTCTAAAAATAATATAGCGTCTTTGTGATTAATTGTCTCTAAATGTTCTATAACACTTTTACCTCCAATTGTAATACCTTCAAGTACTACTTTTGTTTCAGACATAGTTAAGGTATTACCCTCAATAGCATTACTATTATATGTCCATTCAACTATAAGCTTTTTATGTAAACTTTTAGATAATCTAGTTGGTAAAGGTCTATATGAATCTATTTCTTTTTTCAATAAATCAATATCTGAAAAATTAGATTCTAACCCAATATACACTTTATTGCTTTTTCTTCTTGCATCATAAGGTTTTCCCTCATCTTCACTAATTAACCAACTTTTACCAACTTTCATCGCACTATCAATACGACCTTCCTCACATAGTATTCTTACTCTTCGATCATTGATACCCCATTTTTTTGATATTTCTTTTGTTCCAACATATTTCATGATATCACCTCTCAATCATATATTAGCCCGTTACCGGTATAATGTCAATAATTACCTATATTTTTAATAAATGGAATAATTAGAATTTCCATTTATCAATGTTTCCCACAACAATCAAATAAAAATAACGGCTTTGTTGGGCCACTATTCTATTTTGTAATTTACTATCAGCTTCCAGTTACCAGAATATGTCTTGTCTTACCCCTGTTGAACGCACTTTCTTGTTGACAATAAACCATTGCTTCCCAACCTCATAGTGAGATAAGTGCTAAAATAGGTAAAGATATTTTCAAAACCTCTTGTTTACCACCACCAAATATACTATATGAATAATCAAAAGAGATAGCTGTTATCATTGTTTTAAACAGCCAATCGGAATAATTTTAACACCGTCATTTCTTGTATAAGCCATCTCTCCACCAGTAATAATCATAAGTATGTCTGGCTTCTTTATTTTCGTTTTTTTATTAAGATTAGCTTTTTCAATCAAACTACATACTTTTAAAAGATGTTTAGCTCCTTCTTCAATTTGTTTACTTCCTAATTTGAATTCAATAAGAGCGTAACGTCCATCATCTAAATGCAATACAGCATCTACTTCTAAGCCTTCCCTATCTCGATAGTATGATATACGGCCCCTAAGAGACATAGAGTAAACTTCTAAATCGCGACTACATAAGTTTTCAAAAATAAATCCAAAAGTATTCAAATCTTGAGTAAGTTTATCTGGAGTTAATCCTAAAGCTGCTACCGCAATTGATGGATCAATAAACATTTTCTTTTCTAAACTGCGAATTGATGTTTTTGAACGGATAGATGGGTTCCAAGCTGGAATATTTGATATTACAAATAATTTATTTAATGCATTAACATATTCGTAAAACGATGTTTCTGATAATTTAACATTCACATTAATATCATCAATAATCGTTTTATTTGTCGCAGTTGTAGCTATATTTCTTGCATATGAACGTAATAACTGTTTCACCTTAGAAGGATCTTTCACCTTGCCATCAACCGTTGATATATCATTCATCGTTACATTATCGACATAAGATTTGGCAATCAATAATTTTGCTCTATTACTTTTTGTGTTTAAACTTGATGGCCATCCTCCTCTGCATGCAACAAAAATTAATTCT
>Ga0190303_1000493_pt1 | contig 16366 bp, 15 predicted proteins | sample 48700701_MG_FD_161672 | JGI IMG/M metagenome (GOLD analysis project Ga0190303, IMG submission 161672) | Hydrothermal vent sediment bacterial communities from Southern Trench, Guaymas Basin, Mexico - 4870-07-0-1_MG | ecosystem: Environmental > Aquatic > Marine > Hydrothermal vents > Sediment ...
CGATCAGGTGCAGCCTGAACCCAGTATTGGCGCACAGACGGATGATATTGCCGGTATTGGGCGGTATTTCTGGCTCATAAAGAATAATATTCAGCATCACCTGGCTCTGGTTGTCCTTGCGTAAAACAGCGGGTTATCGTTCTGATCCCAAGGTCTTTGATTTTAGCAGAAAATCCCTCTACACTCAGACGGTTGATGAATTTGATCCAGAAAAATACAGCTGGGCACGAAAAAGATGTATGGTTTCGTGGTAGGCGTGAGTTTTTTTACAAAGCTCATGGTCAACTTAGGGAAGAAGATTTTTTGAGATTTTTCAAGTATATCAAATGGCTGTGCAGATTTTTATGACCCAGCTGAGTTTTCCGGGCTGATGTGACAGGGGGCCTGGGCGATTTTTAAAAAGGCAGTTTTTTTGTCATCCTATAAAAATTAAACTTCATGCCTTGTTTGGCTGTTATTGAGATGCGGGGACTCAGTTCTGCTTAGCCTGTTTAGAAAAACAAAAAAGGGAGTTGATGGCCTTGTCGGGGTGTCTTTTAGCTCCGAAGGGGTTGCTGTTGCTCAAGTAAAACCGACCTTTGAAGGCAGGTATCAACTACTGGCCTGTGATTATATCGTAACCGATCCACAGTCACCTCAGCCCCATTTATTAGGTGAGGCTGTCAGCAGGCTGGGATTGCGGGGTGCGGCTATAAATCTGGTATTGCCGCCCTCCAAATACAACCTGCTAATGATTGAGCCGCCGCCAGTATCTGATGAAGAGATGAAAGAGGCGGTTCGCTGGCGTATTAAAAATCTGGTCGATTATGATGTGGAAAGTGCAGCGGTAGATTTTTTTCATATTCCAGAAGATGCCTTTCAAGGGCGCAGCCCGATGATCTACGTGGCCGTTGCACCACACAACGTGGTCAGCGAAGCGGAAAATTTAGTCAGCGAAGCAGGTCTTAAACTTAAGTTTATTGATGCTGCACAATTGGCGCTCTGCAATCTGTTACAGGGAGGGATGATTGAGAGCCAAGCTACGGCCATCTTGTTTCTTGAACAGGGTGAAAGTATGCTCAGTATTGTTAAGGATGATCTGTTTTACCTGGGGCGCAGGCTTCAGACGAATACCGAGCAGTTACTGTCCAGTGGGTTTGCGCATGATGATGCCCTCAATACCCTGGTGCTGGAACTACAGCGCTCCATGGATTATTTCGAAAGCCAGCTTGGTCAGGCTCCTGTAAGACGGGTTATGTTGATGCCGATGGCTATGGGTGACGCTCACCTTAGTGAGCAATTGGGGAGTAGCCTTGGGGTAAAAATGGAAGTGGCTGATTTCGCAGATAATATTGACGGTGTTGATATGGTCGATGCCGCAATACTACCAAAATGTGTGTCAGCGATTGCTGGTGCGATGCGCCAGGAAACAACCTGATGCAGCAGATCAGCTTTTATGAAGCTCCGCAGGAAAGGAGCTTCCTGCGTGAATATTACCCTTTTTCTCAGCTTGGTTTGCTGCTTATCGTGGTACTGGTGGTACTTTATACCCTGGCTCTGGTTGATCATAATCGGCTGAAACTACAGCTGGACGAGTTACAACAGCAGGGTCAGCAGGAGTTCGCTCAACTGGAAAGATTAAAAGCTGAACTATCTCTCATCAATGTTAGCTCGAAGTTACAACTTAGGCTTAACGAATTACAGGAAAAGCAGCTTGCTAAGCAGTCTATGATGCGGGGCTTTGACCTGCTAGAACCAGGTAATTTTCTTGGTTTTTCCGCCTATTTGGAAGGGCTGGCACGGCACCGCGTGGCAGGGTTATGGCTGACAAAAATCAGTTTTGAGCGTGGTGGTGAATTTGTGGGTTTGCAGGGTTTAAGTGGTAAACCAGAACAGCTGCCCCGGCTATTGCAGAATCTGGCGCTGGAACCTGTTTACCAGGGTTCAAAATTTAACGTGCTTGAGTTGAAGAGTAGTGATCAGGCCGATGGGCTGCTATTTTTTGATCTGCGTGCAGAACAGGTGGTTCGCTAATGCAGATACAGTGGAGGCTGTTAAAGGAAAAATTCGACCAGTTAAGCACGCGTGAGCGCTATATTATGATCGCCCTGCTGCTGAGTGTTATTTTTTTTATCTGGGATCAGCTGCTTTACTCCCCGCTGAATCGTAAGCTGACCATTGCTGTCGGGCAGGTGGAAACCATTCAGGCCCAGATAACAGCAAATCAAAATGAATTTGCAACTCTAGCGCAGACGCTCAAGGATGACCCCAATACCGAATTGCGGGGGCGTATCAAAGCGGTTGAACACAACGTTAAAAAACTTAATCAAAGAATTGAACAATTAACCGCTGACCTGATCCCGCCTGAGCAGATGCCAGTGGTGCTGGAAAAGATGTTAACCCAAAATCGTGGCTTAAAACTGATCAGGGTTAAAAGTTTGCCAGTTGAAAAAATTTCTCTGAGCGAAAATAACGCAAAAATAAAGGTCTCGACTGAGACCGATGGTGAATACCTATACCAGTATGGCGTGGAGCTGGAACTTGAGGGGCCATTTTTTCAGGTGCTGGCCTACTTGAAAGATCTAGAGAAGCTGCCTTGGCGGTTGGTTTGGAATCAGCTGGAGTATGAGGTGCAGCAATACCCGGTTGCTGTTGTTAGGCTGCGTATTAACACCCTGAGCACCGACTCAGGGTGGATCGGGGTTTAGCGGTGACTCGGTATGGATTAAAAAGAATTTTATGGTGGCTGGCCTGCCTTATGCCGGGTATCGGTCAGTTAGCCGCTGCTGACAAGCTGATTGATCCGACCAGACCTCCCTATTACAGGGCAGTTGATAGCGGGCTTTTGCAACGAATTCAGTCGCAATATACACTCAATTCACTGATCTACGGAACGCAGCGACAGGTGGCAATAATTAATGGTCAAAGTGTCAGTTTGGGTGGGCGCGTAGGCCAAGCAACAGTCATGGATATTAGCAAAACCGGTGTGACTCTGATGGTACAGGGCAACAAGTTTAAACTTGAGCTTGCTGTGAAAAAGGTTAAAAAATGGTAAAGACAGTAAATCGTGGGGATAGTTTATGGGGTCGCTAGGCAGGGTGTGGAGCTTGTTGATCTGTTGTTATCTGGCAGGTTGTCAGATGGTGCAGACCGGCCCTGCCATGGATGTATCCTCCGCAGAACAGATGGAGCAGATATTAACACAGAGCATCCAGCACAGTGACCAAAATAACCCGGTTGATAGCCGACCCTCAGAGAGTATCAGTGAGGCTCTGCTACCACCTTTGACACCTATAGGTAGTGATAGCCAGCAAGAAGAGCGTTTCGATATTTCGGTCAATAAGCTGGCTGCACGAGATTTTTTCCTGGGTCTGGTGGAAGGGACGCCCTACAACATAGTGGTTCACCCTGAAGTGGAAGGGGTGATCAGTCTGGATCTTAAGAGTGTTACAGTGACTCAAGTGATGCAGGTGATTCGCGATACCTTTGGTTACGATTATGATTACAGTGTAACTAATCAGCTCTACAGGGTGTTGCCAACAGGGATTCGGACCGAGATTTTCAATATCAATTATCCGAATATACGGCGGGCTGGTGCTTCGGAAACTCAGGTCAGTGCTGGACAGATGACTACTGGCGATGGATCTGATAATCATTTTTCTGATGATCCGTATCTAGAGGATGTTAATGATAGTTCTGGTGTTACCGGGTTGATTGGTACCCGAATACGAACTGAAACTCAGGCTGACTTTTGGGGTACGCTGAGCGACACCCTGGTGGCGATTATTGGTGAGGAAGGCGGGCAGCGGGTTGTAGTGTCGCCACAGACCGGTATCGTGGTCGTGAGAGCATTTCCCCATGAGTTGCGCAACGTGGCGCTGTTTTTGGATAGATCCGAATCATCTTTACGTCGTCAGGTGATACTTGAGGCTAAAATTCTGGAAGTACAGCTTAATGATGGTTTTCAGGCGGGCATTAACTGGGCGGCCATTGGTTCCATGGGGGGCGGTAAAAGTGTATTTGCCAGCCAATCAGGTGTGGCACTGAATGCGGCTAATAATATCGGCGGTGTTTTTAGTGCTGCCTTTGACTTAAGCGATGTTAGTGCATTGATTGAGTTGCTTGGCACCCAGGGTACAGTACAGGTTTTGTCCAGTCCGCGTATCTCTACAGTCAATAACCAGAAGGCGGTAATCAAAGTAGGTACGGATGAATTCTTTGTAACCAATCTCAGGTCTCAAACGACCACCACTACCACCTCATCAATTCCTACGGTCGATGTGGAGTTGACGCCTTTCTTTTCCGGTATTGCGCTGGATGTAACACCGCAAATTAGCGAGAACGATGAAATCATCCTTCACATTCATCCGACTATCAGTGAAGTTGAAGATCAGACCAAGACCGTTGAATCCCCCTCAGGCGCTCTCACTTTGCCATTGGCCTTAAGTACTATTCGGGAATCTGATAGTGTAGTACGGGCTAAAAATGGTCAGGTGGTGGTGATTGGCGGACTCATGCAAAAGACAGCGACCGATGATCTGTCGGCGGTTCCGCTGCTTGGTGAAATCCCTCTGTTTGGTCATCTATTCCGGCAAAAACGTCAGCAATCGGAAAAAAGTGAACTGGTTATTTTATTGAAGCCTATCATTGTTGAAGATCAGTCCTGGCGAGCTCTCATAGAGCAGAGCAGGGACAACATTACTGGTTTGCGTCAGGAGATTGAACCGGGTTTTTTCAAGTAGTTGGCGGTGGGGTTCGATCGGTCATGTACCTGCAGCATTTCAAATTTAATGAAGTACCTTTTGCTCTGACACCCAATACACATTTTTTTCTCAATATTGACAGTCATCTTGAAGCCTTGAATCTGTTGCTAGTGGGGCTGGATAACGGTGCTGGATTCATTAAAATTATTGGTCAGGTGGGTACGGGTAAGACCATCCTGTGCCGCAAGCTGCTGAATACGCTAGACGAAAAGTATGTCACGGCCTATCTACCAAATCCACACCTCACCCCAGCAGGTATGCGTATTGCCCTGGCGGAGGAGCTTGGTATTAAGGTACCTCGGAACCAGGGTCAGCATCAGGTTTTGAAAAAAATATCTCATGCGCTGATCGCAGTGGCTGCACAGGGCAAGCTTGTGGTTCTGTTGATCGATGAAGCGCAAGCGATGCCGGAGGAGACCATCGAAGCACTTCGGCTGTTGACCAATCTGGAAACCGAAACGCAAAAGTTACTGCAGGTGGTATTGTTCGGGCAACCAGAGCTCGATGAGTTGTTGGACCGGCCGTCTCTTCGGCAACTGCGGCAACGTATTATGTTTTCCTATCATTTGAGGGCGCTAGATTCGTCGGCAACTCGTCGTTATGTGACCCATCGGCTGTCGGCATCAGGCTATAATGGCCCTGAGTTATTCAGTGAAAAAGCGTTGAGCCGGGTACATAATGCTTCCCGAGGTATCCCCCGGTTGGTGAATGTGCTGTGCCACAAAGCTCTGCTGGTAGCTTATGGCCGGGGTGACAGGTTGATAGATAAGCAACATATAGAGCGAGCGATTGAAGACACTGAAGATATTAAGCCTGCCAAGACTGGCGGGCAAAGACAGTGGCGATTATTAGCCCTTCTGTTATTTTTTGGCGTCGTTTATGTGTTCTTGGGATTTGACGGGTTGATCCCCTAAGATTACGCCTATGAGCCTGATTAATGAGATGTTGCAAGATCTGGATCGACGCTCCGCAAAGGAGCAGCCGGACAATAATAATCCGCTCGGCAAGTTGGCCACCCCAGTGGCAGCCATTTCATCGGGTTCGGGGTTTCACTGGTTGATCGGTATCGTCTGTTTTGTAGGTTTATTGCTGTTGGTTGGGATGGGGTATCGAATTTACGGTGAGCACAAGCAGCGTATTAATACTGATTTTATACCTTATCAGGCTGCGGTGCAGCCGGTTAAACCAGAGTCAAACAGGATGCTGCAGGTGGAGTCGACAGAACAGATCGATATTGAACGGATCAGTGTCGGAGAGATTCCTGGCGGTGCACGTATCGAAGTGCAACTGTCCGGAAAGGTTAACCATCGAGTAGTACTCACAGGGGACCGGCAATTAGAGATTTACCTGCCTAAGACGCAGTTAACACAGCACCTTCCGTTACTGATTGAGCATGGCTTGCTCAGTGCGTTGGATGTGGCGACCGTGGCCGAGGTGCTGGTGCTGCGGGTATTTTCGAGGGAAGCGATCTCTTTCCAGTCCTATCTGCTTAATCAGGAAGACCGGATACTACTGGTCATTGATCTGGCCGATAGTGCCCCCAAAGTTCTGGCTCGAGATAAAGAGCATTCTGTGGCCGAAACCGTGCTCATGACCTCCGGCATAGGGATCCCTTCACCGCAACCTGTAGCTGGTCGTGTTGAGGGCGCTGCCCACTCTTCTGTGGAGTTGGCGGCGGTAATCGAGAAGCCGGAAATAACCCCTGTAAAATCTGAGCCAGCGGTTCTGTTTAGTAAAAAAATGCGTAAGCCCTCAGCGGAGGAGAGGGACAGTTCCAGCGCTGAAAGATCTTTTGCGTTGATCAAAGCTGGTCTGTCAACGCAGGCTATGGAAGAATTAACTGCTTTGGTCCGTGAGCTGCCGGACGCCCATACGTCCAGAGAGATGCTGGTAACGCTGCTTCTGGAAAGAAAAAAATATAGTGAGGCAGCGCAATTGATCAGTGCTGGGCTCAAGCGTAATCCCCAAAACACCAGCTTGATCAAGTTACAGGCGCGCCTATTGATTTCCGGCGCTGATCATCGTCAGGCGCTTGAACTGCTTAAAAATAATATTGGCGCCAGGTCAAAGGATCTGGAATATTTATCATTGCTGGCCTATCTTTATCAGAGTGAGAGCGAGCACTCCAGCGCTCTGGAACTCTATGCTGCGTTGGCAGGTATCGTTCCAGATGAACCTCGGTGGTGGGTTGGTCAGGGCGTTTCTTTGGAGGCGTTAGGGCGGGCTGATGAGGCCCTGAAAGTCTATATGCGTGCCCAGAGAATACCGCAAACCGAGGGTAGACTGAAAACCTACATTAAAGATCGTATAGCGGCGCTCAACTGAAAGGGAAAGAATAATGCAGCAACGCAAGAAAAAAATTCGTCTGGGCGACCTGCTGGTTGAAAGTGGAGCTATTTCTGGACAGCAGTTGCTTGAAGCGCTTGGTGAGCAGAAAAAGGTTGGCTTAAAACTGGGTAAAATGCTTATTCATTTGGGGTTTCTTGATGAGGCAAAACTGATGGAGGTGTTGTCCCAGCAGTTAAGAATACCCTATGTCGATATTAGTCATCACGAGTTCAACGAACAGCTGGTGCAAAAGTTACCGGAAACACTGGCTCGCCGGTTTCGCGCTATTATCCTCCAGGAGACAGACGGGGTATACCAGGTTGGTATGTCTGATCCTATGGATATTTTTGCCTACGATGAAATTTGTCGGGTGCTGAATCAGCAGGTTCGTCAGGCGGTAGTGCGGGAGTCGGATCTGTTAAACGCGCTGGATGCCAACTATCGACATCGCAGCGAGATTTCCAGTCTGGCACAGGAACTGCAGCAGGAGCTCGGCGCAGACGAGTTTGACATATCGCAGATCGCTCAGAGCAGTGATGTTAGTGACGCCCCTGTAGTACGTTTATTGCAAACTATCTTTGAGGATGCGAAGCAGGCTAAATCCTCGGATATCCATATCGAACCAGGTGAGTCAGTGGTGCGTATCCGGCAGCGGGTCGATGGAGTGCTGCAGGAGCAGGTGATGAAGGAGAAACGTATTACTGCTGCGTTGGTGTTGCGCCTGAAATTAATGGCTGGTCTTGATATTTCAGAAAAACGTATACCTCAGGATGGGCGCTTCAGCCTGCGAATCAAAAATAGTAATGTCGATGTACGTATTTCGACCATGCCAACCCAGCATGGTGAATCGGTGGTAATGCGTCTGTTGGATCAGTCTGCAGGTGCGATCTCGCTGGATCGATCCGGCATGCCGGAAACTATACTCAGGCGTTTTCGGCGTATGATCCACCGCCCCCATGGTTTGGTGCTGGTTACCGGGCCAACCGGTTCTGGTAAAACCACAACGCTCTATGGTGCGTTGACTGAGTTGAACTCACCAGAAAAAAAGATCATCACAGTGGAAGATCCGGTCGAATATCAGCTAGAACGTGTAAACCAGGTTCAGGTGAATCCTAAAATCGGCCTGACCTTTGGTTCAGTATTGCGGGCAACATTAAGGCAGGATCCCGATATCCTGCTAGTGGGAGAGATACGGGACCAGGAAACTGCAGAGATCGCTTTGCGGGCTTCGATGACAGGCCATCTGGTGCTCTCTACTCTACATACCAATGACGCTGTGACCAGTGCTATGCGGTTGATCGATATCGGAGTAGAGGGGTATCTGGCTGCGGTTTCACTGCGGGCGGTGATCGCCCAGCGACTGGTACGCAAAATCTGTAGTAGTTGCGGTATCGATTATCTGCCTGATCTGCATGAGGAGGCGTTGCTGCGAACAGTGCTGGATGAGAATAGATTGGCAAGCATTCGCTTCAGAAAGGGGCAGGGGTGTCGCCAGTGCAATAACACAGGGTACAGGGGCCGGGTTGGAGTCTTTGAATTTCTCGAAATTGATGGGCCGATGGCCGATGCTCTGCGTGCAAATGACTCCGGGGCCTTTGTCCAGGCTGCCAATAATAGTCCGGGGTACAAACCTTTGATCTATTCGGCTCTGGAATACGCTGAGAAGGGGGTTATTTCAATTGCAGAGGTCTTCAGGGTTGCCGGAGAGGTGGATGTGGGCGAGCTTATAGATGAGCAAACGATGGATGCTCAACCGGGTGGCCAACAGCCCGATGGTGATGCGGTGACGCCATCCGTGGGCGAAACAGAGATCTCAAAATCCTCCTCTGCTCCGGGGCCGAGCTCGGCAGATGGTTTGAGTTTAGATGACAGTTATTAGCCGGGGTTAAAACTTCAGTATGCAGAAGTTTAGTTACGAAGCTCGAAATGAGCAGGGACAAAAGATCTCCGATCATATGAATGCTGCCTCTGCAGAGGCGGTGGCTACGCAGCTCACCCATCAGGGTATGATTCCTCTGAAAATAGCAGTTGCTAAAGACTCGAGTCAGGGAAGATCCAGCGCAGAGCTCGACCTCGCTGCCTTGTTTAGACCCAAACGGGTCAATCTTGAAGAGCTGATCATATTTAGTCGCCAGATGTTTAGCCTCTCAAAAGCGGGTATTCCTATTGTTCGGGCTCTGCTTGGGCTGGGTGAATCGATGCACAACCCCTACTTTAAAGAGATTCTGCTGGATATCGCACGCACCCTGGAATCGGGTGTTGATCTGGCATCATCCCTGAGTAGACACCCCTCTGTATTTACTGATCTTTATGTCAGTGTGATCCATGTAGGCGAAAATACTGGCCGTCTTGACCTGAGTTTTAAACAGGTAGCCAACTACCTGGAGCTGGAGCGGGAAACCAAAAAACGTATTGGTGCAGCGACCCGCTACCCACTATTTGTGATTATTGCCGTCTTTATCGCGATTGGAGTGATTAACGTACTGGTGGTGCCGGCCTTTGCCAACCTCTTTGAAAGTTTTAATGCTGATCTTCCATGGCAGACCCGGTTATTAATCGGTATGTCGGAGGTCACCATGGCCTACTGGCCCTGGATCTTGACAACCGTCATCGTGGTGCTGTTTGGCTCGCGTTACTATATCGATACTAAAGAGGGTCGTTTTAACTGGGATAGAGTAAAGCTGCGTCTACCATTGGTGGGTATTATTTTTGAGCGGATTACCCTAGGCCGTTTTGCCCGCACCTATGCGATGGTGTTGCAGGCAGGCATACCGGTGGTACAGGCGTTAACCATCGTAGCTAACTCTGTAGGCAATAGCTATATGGCAGTTCGTATCATAGAGATGAGACGCCTGGTTGAACGTGGTGAAAGTTTTGCCCGCACCGCAAACCAGAGCGGGCTATTTTCACCGTTGGTATTGCAGATGATTGCGGTGGGTGAAGAAACGGGAAATATGGATGAACTACTGGTTGAAGTGGCTGATTTTTATGAACAGGAGGTAGATTACGATCTTAAAAGCCTGAGTGATAAAATAGAGCCTATTATGTTGGTGGTGGTGGCAGCTATGGTTTTGATTCTGGCGCTGGGCGTATTCCTGCCGATGTGGGATCTTTCCAGTGCTATGCAGGGCCATTGAAATCAGGGTGTCGGCAGGCCGCAATATTTGTTTTTTTGTTTTTTTAGACTATAACTGTTTCTGAACCATTTCAGTTGAGAACACGAGGCAATAAGGAAATACAATGATGAAAGGTAGTATGAAAACACAACAATCTGGTTTTACTCTGATCGAATTAGTGATTGTGATTGTGATTTTAGGCATTTTGGCTGTGACCGCTTTGCCCCGGTTTGTGGATCTGACAGATGATGCTGAAAAGGCAGCCATAGAGGGTGTTGCCGGTGCCATCAATGGCGGTAACTCCATTAACTACGCGACCTATCTTGCCCGCCGTACAGTTACAGACGGCTCAGTGGCGACGACTGGCGTATTAGATACTTCAGGCGGCTGTGCGCTGGCAACCGCAGCTTCATTGATGGGGCCTGGCTCAGTTGATGTGACCAGTGGGTACACTATCACTGCAGCAGCGGCTTTGGGGATGGATGCGGCGACTACCTGTACCCTGACCCATATCGTGAGCACTCAAACGGCAGGCTTTGTTTTGACCGGAGCCAAATAATATCTAGCGGTTTGAAAATGGCCCCGTTTGTTACGGGGGCTCTTTTTATGGAAAACTCAGGCGTGCCAAAATGAACAGGTCGGCCGGTTTTACTCTGCTGGAGCTGGTGGTTGTGATTACTCTGCTGGGAATACTCTCCATTAGCGCCTTTTCCCGGTTTGCCGATGAAGATACTTTCGCAGTACGTGTGGAGCAGGAGAGCCTGATTGCAGCATTGAACCAAGCGCAACAACTGGCCATTATTGGGCAAACGGTGCAGTTTGTTATTAGTAGCTCCAGCGTCTACCGAGTCCGTTCAGGTGGGGCCGATTTTGCGCTTGGCGGCATCAGTTATCCCTATAATATGCACCGGGATGTCAGCCTTTCCCCCACCAGCCTTACCCTCTCCTATGACAATCTGGGGCGCGCCCTGGCCACTAGTATTGTTTTGACCTCAGCGACTGGTGGCGCATTGAATGTTTGCCTTGAAAGCTCAGGCTTTGCCCATGGCTGCTAAGGGGGTGATTCAGGCCGATATGCCTCGGTATAGAGGACACGTTGGTGGTTTCACGCTGATTGAGTTGATTCTCTTTATTGTCGTGGTGGGGGTGGCCTCGGCTGGGCTATTTTCCGCGCTTAACCGGCACACGATCAGCAGTGTAGATCCTATCTATCAGGTGCGGGCGCTGGAGCTGGCCCAGTCACATCTGGATATGGCCCTTGGTAAACGCTATGATGAAACCAGCCCCAATGGTGGCGTCCCCCCCTGTGATTCTCTGACCGGCGCTATCTGTACCGGTTCGGGCTCCTTTGGCCCCGATACCGGGGAGACCAGTGAAAATGATTATGATGATGTTGATGATTATCATGGCTACAGCCCCTCGCTAGCGACAACCTATGCAGGCTTTAGCCTGAGCATGACGGCGGCTTATCGGGGTGCCGACCTGGGGCTTGCGGCTAATGCGGCCAAATATGTGATAGTAACGGTAACACCTCCGGTGGGTGAGCCGGTGATACTTGGTGGTTACCGAGGCAATTTTTGATGACGGTTAAGTCTGGGCCGGTTGTTGGCCCCAGCAGGGCGGTTGCTGGCTTTACCTTGATGGAACTAGTTATCGTTATTGTGTTGCTCAGTATTTTAGCGCTGGGAACGACCCGTTATGTTATTCAGAGTGTCGAGCAGTATACCGTTTCTGCAGAGCGAACCCGCTTGATTGCACAGGGCCGGGTGGCCCTGGAGAAGGTGGTCAGGCGTTTGCGCAACGCACTGCCCAACAGTATTCGAGTTAGTGCCAGTGGTCGCTGCATAGAATATTTCCCGGTACTGGCAACAGCCTCTACGGTGGGTACCATTCCGGTACCGGTAAGCGCCCTGGCAACTTCAAGCTTCACCCTGGGCTCAGCACCTGTCAACTATGCGGTTATCGCAGCCTTCACAGCGGCTGAAGTTTATGCGGGCGGTTCGCCAGGAGTGAGGGCTCAAACCGGTATTGCAGCGCCGGGCAGCTACAGTAATATCAGCCTGGTCTCAGCTCATACCTTTGTGCGAACCTCCCCCACGGAAAGAGTATATCTGATTGCTGACCCTGAAAGACTCTGCATCTCTGCAGTCGGCACCCTGAACCACTACCATAGCTATGGAATATTGGCAGCAATCAACGATACTCCGCCGAGCGGAGGCAGCGCGCTGATCGCAGATAATCTTGATTTGAGCGGCGGTGTCATCCCCTTTAGATACATGCCCGGAACATTGGTGCGTAACGCTTTGGTGGAGATTACGCTAAAGTTTATGAAAAACAGTGACCCGGTGCATATTTACCATAAGGTACAGATTAGAAATGTGCCCTGAAATAAGTGCAGCACAACGGGGTTTTAGCCTGCCTGTCGCAGTATTTGTATTGGTTATCATGGCTCTGTTGTCTGCTGGTTTGGTGCAACTGAGTGCTGTAAGCAACCTGGCGGCGGCTCAGGAGGAGCTTTCTAATCGGGCTTTTTATGCGGCAGAGAGTGGTGCTTCCTGGGCTATGGCTAGCCTGTTCTTTAATGCTGGTGGGACTGCTGATAAAAGTTTTTCCGATACCGCCTGCGCTACGCTAGGTAGTGCTTCAACCCTAAATTTCAGCCAGCCGGGGCTCTACACCTGTACCGCTACGGTGAGCTGCAGTGCGCAGACCATTAACCTGACGGGCTATTACAGTATCCACAGTATCGGCCGCTGCGGGACGGGGCAGGGGCAGGCCATCAGGCGCATCGAGGTGGGGGCTAAAAATGAACCCTAGGCTGTTGGTGTCGGGATTCAGGTGTGCGCTACGCTGGAGTTTGCTGCTGACCGCTATCTGTGCGGCTACTGGCTGTTTTAGAGGTTATGATGGTGAGTCGCCCAATATACCCAGCAATGCAACCTCTCCGACCAGAGCTTTAAGTCAGGGGGAGTTGCGAGCCGTAAGCGCCAATGACACCTCCGGCCACAGTGTTGATGTGACCCACAACGGACGTTATGCACAGATGCGCTTTGTGCTAACTATCGATGAGCCCGATAGCAGTGTTTCTGAGATTAATGTCAGCTGGATAGGTCAGGGCATTAATGCCAAGGCTACCGGAAATGCACCTGATGGCGCTTCACTTTACATCTGGAATTATGCTTCGGGTGCTTATCAGTCACTGGCGACATCGGCTGATACCGAAGCGCAAGTCTCGCTGGGAGGGACCGTGACCACCAATGCCGCTGATTTTATCGGCGGTGCAGCACAGGACACCATCACTGTACTGGTGTCAACTAACTCCAAAAGTTCTGGAAATCAAGACCTCACCCTTATCACCGACTATATCAATATTGAGATCACCCTGCAGGTGGTCGATCATTTTTTAATCAGCCATGATAACTACGGCATTAATTGCGCCGTTGAAACAGTTACGCTGCAGCCCATCGACTCCAATGGTGATGTGATTGTCGACTATGCCGGGGCTGTGGTGTTGGATACACAGTCGGCAAGTGGCAGCTGGGTCGCGACCAATGGGAACGGTAACCTGGTTGATGCGGTGGCCAATGATGGCCTGGCCACCTACGAATTTTCTGGTAACGAAACTATGCCAGTTAGTTTTACCCTGCAATACCAGAGTGGTGCCTCTGTGTTTGATATTGATGCTTACGTTAGCGGAGATGCGGCGATTCGTGACGATGATACGGAGGGCAGTATGAGTTTTTCTCCCAGCGGCTTTACCGTGACTGCAAGTCAGTTAAATAACCCGCCTCCTGATCCGGTCAATGACCCGATTCATAATCAGCTTGCTGGCACCCTGTTTAGTGTACATATTGCGGCCTATGGCTCTACAGCCACTGATGCTGAATGCGGTATTATTGAGGCTTATAGTGGCGATAAGAATCTTAGTTTCTGGGTGGATTACCAAGACCCAGGCTCTGGAACCCGCACGCCTGAGGTTGATGCTAACTCCATTGCTGCTGCTGAAATATTCTCCGCACAGCAGGCTACAACCTTTAGCCAGGGGCAAGCCGTAGTGCAGGTTAAATACAAAGATGTAGGGCAGATCCAGATCAATATAAAGGATGATAACCCGATGATTCAGCCCAATCTTATTCAGGGCTCGACCAACCCGTTTGTGGTCAAGCCAGCCCGGCTGGTCATTACCTCTGTGCAGCGAGCTGATTCGACTCTTAACCCTGCGGCGATCGATGAAAACGGTGCTGTGTTTGTTGAGGCCGGGGAGGCCTTTATTGTGACTCTTGAAGTAAGGGATTCTGAGAATGACCTGACCCCGAACTTTGGTAATGAATCTTCATCAGAGGGGTTGGAATTAAACCATACACTGGTAGCACCTGCGGCAGGTGTTCCAGGGGCTTTGATTGGTTCAGCCAGTTTTATAAGAACAGGCATCGATGGAGAGTTTGAAAATACCGACGTCAACTGGAATGAAGTGGGGATCATCGATCTTCTACCCCAGATCTCTGGAGATCATGATTATATGGGAGCAGGGGCTGTGCCTGGTGTTGCCAGCGGTAATGTTGGACGATTTATTCCGCACCGTTTTGTGATTACTGACAATACTCCGCGTCTTACCAGTGGCACAGGTAGCTGGGACTGCGCCTTTACCTATCAATCACAACCCTTCGGGTTTGAAACCGGGCAGGAGCCGGAATTCACCCTGACGGCAGAGGCGGTATCCGCGACGGTAACCAGTAATTACGGGCTGGACTACTGGAAGCTAAGTGGCGAGCTAACCCATCGCAGTTATGCCAATGCGGCAGTTGGGGTGGGAGGTAGCTTTGCGGAATATGATGTCACCTCAGAAGCGATTCTGACTGATGAAAATAATTATGACGGTCAGGGTATCCTAACTGTCTTTGGCGATGAGCTGGTATACAACAAAACGGCGCTGTTACCAGCGGCCATTGATATCCCCTTTACAGCAGATGTGAGTATGACCCTGGCTGCGGGGGATCTCACCGATAACGACGGGGTTTGTTATGATCCAGATGACGACAGGATTTGTGATGACTATCTCATTGTCAGTTTAGATAGTCCTCCCGGTATTCGATTTGGCCGATTCGTGCTTGATAATGCTTTTGGCCCGGAGATGCTGCCGCTAAAAATACAGATGCGAACCGAGCATTGGGACACTCTGGGTATCGATCAGGATTTTGTGGTCAATACCCTTGATAATAATGCAGCTTGTAGCGGGACAATACTTGCAGATACGCCGCCTGGGCCACCCAGATGGGGTGATTTTTTATTATCGACTTATACGGAGAATCTATCGGAGGGTGAAATAGCGCCGACCTATAATTACATGGTAGATGGCGAAGGGTTTCTGGATATCTCAGCTGCGGGTGCGGGTAATGATGGCTCGGTTACGGTTACTATTGATCTGGCTGTAATGCCCTGGTTGCGTTTTCCCTTTGATGGTGTGACTAGTGGCGATTTGGATCCTGAAGCGTTGGCCTATTTCGGACAATACCGGGGTAGTGATCGGGTTATTTACTGGCGGGAGCAGATACCTATTCCTTGATGGTAATACGGGTTGATGGCTTTCGGTATTTTTCAGGCTAAATAGTTAGCCAGGAGTGGTGTTTGGAAGAATGTCAGGCGCAGACCCTGTTAAATGGGTCAGTCGTTAGATGGTCTGGCTATAACCTGTTGTTATTCAATGTGAAAAATGGCGCCCCCGGAGAGATTCGAACTCCCGACCAACCGGTTCGAAGCCGGTTACTCTATCCAGCTGAGCTACGGAGGCGCATGGGTGGCTAAGATAGCAGATTGTATTGAAGCTTGTAACCGCTAAATAACCGTTTATTTTAATTCGTCTGAATTAGAGGTTTAAACCTTCGCCTTTAGGCGAATAGCTTTCAGCAAGCAGCTGTATTATTAACTCGGCATAATAATACCGAACATATATGGTATAATATTGGCCATGAAAAACATCGATCTAAGGTCACTAAGCCCAGAATCTAGAAAAGAGTTACGCCGCGTTGCGGTCAGACGTTTCAAGGTAGGGAAATGTAAAGCCGAGATAGCAAGAGAGCTTGGCATCAGGCGCCCCACCATCAGCCATTGGCTGGTGACTTACGAGCAAACAGGAAGCGTTGCTCAGCAGGAGAAAAAGCGAGGCCGACCCGAAGGAGACGG
>Ga0190303_1000494_pt1 | contig 16366 bp, 14 predicted proteins | sample 48700701_MG_FD_161672 | JGI IMG/M metagenome (GOLD analysis project Ga0190303, IMG submission 161672) | Hydrothermal vent sediment bacterial communities from Southern Trench, Guaymas Basin, Mexico - 4870-07-0-1_MG | ecosystem: Environmental > Aquatic > Marine > Hydrothermal vents > Sediment ...
CCCTGGCTATAGCCCGAGCTGAAGAATTAACAAAAAGCGGTGTGACGGATTTCAAGACCATTCGCAGCGAGATGCGGAAAATTATCCTTGATCACAATGGTCGGATTGATTACATTGAACTGGTTGATTCCACCAGTCTGCACCATCTTGATACTGTCAAGGCCGGATGCAGATTGCTCCTTGCTGCGTACATCGAAAACACCAGATTGATCGACAACACAACCCTGTAGATCTTTATCAAAGGATATTTGTGGCCGCTATTTTTCAGCGGCTTTTTTTGAAGGGAGGTTCTATGGAATTTACCGAACGGTTTCTCTATCATATTTGGGATGGCCAGCATCTGCTCAAATCCCTCAAAACCTGCTCAGGAAAAGAGTTGCTCATCGATTTTCCCGGTCGATGGAATACCGATTCCGGACCGGATTTCAAAGATTGTATCATTCATCTGGATGGTAAGATTTTTCGGGGGGATGTGGAAGTTGATCTTACCAATTTTGAGTGGCGCCATCATGGGCATGATGAAAATCCGCAGTTTAACACCGTGATTCTGCATGTGGTGTATCAGCATCACAGTAATCATCCCTTTACTATCAAAGAAAATGGCGATGCCGTTGAAGTGCTGGAGGTGCATTCTCAGCTGGATAGGGACATCTCCAAATTGCTCAAACGATATGCAGAGCTCCCCTTTAAAGAAACCGATAAGTATTGTCACTTCTTCACCGGCGTCGCGCCGGAAATTATTGCATCCAGACTGGAAAAACTGGGAATGGAGCGGCTGGAAGGAAAGGTAAGACGGTTTGCGGCGGAGCGGGAATTTTCGGATTTTGATCAATTGGCCTATGAGGGCATCATGGAGGCTTTGGGCTACAGCAAAAACAAATTTCAGATGCTGAAACTCAGTTTAGTATGCAATTATGCAGAGATGCAAAAGCGCTTTTCCGCCGAAGAAGATGCGGCTGAGCTGCTGGGGTATCTGGTGAAAAGAGGCGGTTTGGCAGATCATCTTCCCCGAGGTGCAGTGCTTTCGAAACGGGTGGTGGCAGATCCGCCACTGGATGTATCCTGGACCCTCTTCCGCATCAGACCGGGGAATCATCCGGTGGTACGTCTGGCGCAGATTGCACCCCTGTTGCAAGAAAGTTTTGCCGATTCATTGTTTCATCGCATTGTGCGGCTGTTTTCCTTTACTCAGGGAGATTTTTCGGTGCGAGAATTTCTTCGGCGAACCCGGAATTACTTTTCCCGTTCGGCACAGCTCATCAATTCGGCATATCGTCTGGGAGCTACCCGCATTGATACACTGGTCATAAATATCATCGTGCCTCTGGTGCTGCTGTATGCCCGCGAGGAGAACTTTGTTGAGCTGGAACAAACGACACTGCAAATCTACTCTCAGATGCACAAATTACCGGAGAATTACATCCTGCATACCATGGAGCAATACATGGATGACAGTCAGAAGCGGATTGTGCGCGCCAAAGGAATTTATCAGCAGGGGCTTTTGAAACTCTATGCCGATTGCTGTCACGACCACAATTGCAATCGCTGCGCCGAGTTTTAGATAATCAGTCCAAAGCGCTTGATTTTTTTATATAGGGTAGAGCGGTCGAGATTGAGGTCGTGAGCTGTCTCACTCACTTTACCGTTGTGTTTGTTCAGGTGATATTGCAAATAGTGTTTTTCAAAATTTTCGATGCCTTCAGTAAAATCCTTCGTCTGGAAAAACGATTCCATCGAATTATCAGCCAGGGTGTTTCCGGCCTTTTTACGACGCAATTCGTTGCGGATGGTATCGTTGGTGATCACATCATTGAGGATGGAAAGGTATTCGCAGAATTTCCGAAGCTCACGTACATTTCCCATCCAGGAGTAAGACATCAGGTCGTCTTTAAGTAGTGGCAGACTGACATCCAGCGTGCGTTTGTGTTTGTAGGCGAAGTGGTTGAGGAAGTGTTCGGTAAGAAGCAGGATATCGTTTCCCCGGCTGCGCAGAGGTGGGATATTTATGATGTTTCCTTCCAGACGGAAGTAGAGGTCTTTACGAAATTTACCATCCTGAACGGCCTGCATCAGGTCTTCATTGGATGCCATTATCAGGCGTACATCCACTTCAATCGTGCTACCACCGATTACTTTTACCTCTTTGTTTTCTATGGCGCGCAAGATTTTTGCCTGGGTGGAGAGGGATAGATTTGATATTTCATCCAGAAACAGTGTACCCTGAGAAGCTTCTTCAAAGATGCCCCGTTTGGTTTCCACCGCACCGGTAAAGGAGCCGCGTCTGTGGCCAAAGAGCTCAGAATCTATGATGCTCTCCGTTAAACCACCAGCATTTATCGTAATGAATTGGTGTCCGCTTCGCTGAGATTTCCAGTAATAATAATGTGCTGCAACTTCCTTGCCTGTGCCGGTCTCTCCCACAAACATCACATCAGTGTCTGCTGCAGCATATTTGCAGATCCGCTCTTTTACATTCATAATCTCAGGGGATTCACCGATAAAGGGATTCATCGCCAGATAGGTGGATTTCAGTTTCATATTCATCTGTTTCAGATCGGCATAAGCTTCTTCCTGTTCTTTCAAAGCTAATGCCTGACGCACATCTATCAGAAATTTATCTACATTGAAGGTGCTGTTTTTTTCGATAAAAGTATAGGCTCCCAGTTTCATCGATTCCGCGATTTCGGTGCGGCTGGCTTCTCCGCTGAGGACGATCACCTTCGCTTGCAATGCATACTGATCAAGGAGCTTACGAAAGACTTCCAGACCATTCATCTCGCTGTTATTCAAGCAAATATCCAAAATGATCAAATCGGGAATAAAGGATCGGTAGAGGGGAAAAAAGATGTCGCTGGATGGAGCAAGTTTTACGTTGTAACCGGCAGTGGATAGTATTTTATTATAGGTTCTCAACAGCATAGGGTTGTCTTCCAGTACAATTATTCTTTTCATTGTTTCCTCTCTTTATGAATTCCAATTCTCTATGAAAACTCTGTGGTATCTTGTCCACTCTTTTGTTTCCCAATGGAGATAGCAGGGTGTATGTGGGGAATCAGTGAAAGGCTAAGTCGTTGGAATTGTTGCGGGAACAGGATATGGCATAAACCATGCGTAGAGGGGAAGTAAGTGAGGATGTAAATATGGAATGGAATGGTCAGTTCTCGGGGCACGCCTATTGCTTCAATCCAATGAAGAAACCCAGTTATTCCTGGAAACGCGGACAACTGGAAGTGACGGCTACTCATGAAAAAGGATCCCAGAAATTTGTTTTTGTGTGTGATGATCAGGAGATTGTTTTTAGCGGTACAGTGAAACATGATTGTGTTGAATCTCAGCTTTTTTCAAATCATCGGATTGTGCGCGTAAGATTGGTGGGTGGTAATAATGAAATCACCGGCAAGATTTCTCTGATGCCGATGGAATTGGATAAGCATATGATAGATATGTGGGAAGTGCAATTACATCTATACAAGAGCTAAAAAAGAAGAGGCCGTCCCACAACCTGGAGGAGAACAAGAAAGCCGGAATTCGAGTTTGAAATCTGTGTCTTAAACCTCTCTCTCCAAGTCGCTGTCACCTCGATCGGAGTGGACTTGTGCGGCGACCTTCCGTTGAGGCATGGAGAGTAGAAGTCTCAGTTTTGCTGTTGTGGGACGGCCCCTTTTCTATTTATGGATGCGTGTACCGGTTTTCCCGGCAAAGGCATCAACTATTTTTTCGATGGAAGTGATGAGTACTTCCTTTCCACCATTCTGGATGAAATCAACGGCCGCCTGAATCTTTGGTCCCATGCTTCCTTTGGGGAATTGGCCGTCTTTATGATACTTTAGTGCTTCTTCGATGCTCATTTCGTTTAAATCAATCTGGTTTTCTGTGCCAAAATTGATGGCCACTTTTTCCACGCCGGTTAGTATCACCAGCAGATCTGCCTTGATCTCCAGAGCAAGAAGTGCCGATGCAAAATCTTTGTCGATCACGGCATCCAGACCTTCCTGGTTGCCATCTGCATCCAGATAATAGGGAATGCCACCACCACCGCAGGCGATGACGACATGGCCATCTTCTACCAATTGCTTGATGGTTGGTGCCTGAACGATTTCCAATGGACGGGGTGACGGTACAACCTGGCGATATCCACGACCGGCATCTTCTACCATGTTCCATCCATATTTTGCAGCAAAAGTTTCTGCCTGCACTTGCGTAAAGAATGGGCCGACCGGCTTTGATGGTGCTAAGATGCTGGGATCATCTTTGTCCACCCGCACCTGAGAGACAATGGTGATAACGTTGCGATTGATGTGATTTTTATACAACCGGTTTTGCAGGCTCTGTTCGATCATGTAGCCCATGGTACCTTCGGTGGCTGCGTTGAGCACGCCCAGGGGAAGGGGGGCAATGTTCTTGTCGATCCCGGCCAGTTGCTGGATGAGCAGATTTCCCACCTGGGGGCCGTTGCCATGCGTGATGGCGAGTTTGTAGCCCTGTTGGATGAGATCTACCACACCTTCCAGACTTTCCCGGGTATTGGTAAACTGCTGGGTAATTGTGCCTTTTTGTCCTGCTTGAATTATTGCATTTCCGCCCAGAGCCAGAACAGCTGTCTTTGCCATGAATCCTCCTCGTTAGAAACGAAAAGAGACTCATGAGAATGAGTCTCCTTCCGCTTGATCCGTATTTTTGTTAGAAATCCTTTAATACATCGGCAATGGTTGGTTTGCCGATTTCTTGTAATTCGTACCCTACCTGAACAGCAGGTTTGTTGATTTTGATGATACGACGAAGATCGATAGGAGTACCGATAACCACCACATCGCAATCTACAGCGTTAATGGTTTTTTCCAGGTCTTTGATCTGCTGGTCGCCATATCCCATGGCAGGCAGAAGCACGCCAATGTCAGGATATTTTTCGAAGGTTTCTTCGATTTCACCAACAGCCCATTCACGAGGATCTACCAGGTCTGCTGCACCGTATTTTTCCGCAGCAACCACACCTGCGCCATAAGCCATTTCTCCGTGTGTAAGGGTGGGGCCATCTTCAACTACCAGCACACGAGCGCCTTCAATAAGCTCCGGATGGTCAACTGTAAGGGGCGATGCACCGTCGATAACGATAGCTGTGGGGTTAATTTCCCGCAGGTTATCACGAACGATCTGGATGCCTTCGGGATCTGCTGAGTCGATTTTATTTATCACGACAACGTCTGCATTGCGGAAATTTGTTTCTCCGGGATAATAACCTACTTCATGGCCGGGACGATGCGGGTCTGCAACCACGATGTTAACCATCTTGTCTGAAACATAGAAGGGTGTGTCGTTATTGCCGCCATCCCAGATGATGACATCGGCTTCTTTTTCTGCTTCACGAACGATGGCTTCGTAATCTACACCAGCGTAAATGATGCTTCCCATCATGATATGGGGTTCATATTCTTCCATTTCTTCAATGGTGCATTTATATTTTTTCAGGTCTTCCAGCTTAGCATAGCGCTGAACTTTCTGAGCTACCAGATCGCCGTAAGGCATCGGGTGGCGGATTGAGACAACTTTCAGACCTTTTGCTTTGAGGACTTCTACTACTTTACGGGTGGTCTGGCTTTTGCCGCATCCAGTACGAGTAGCACAAATCGTTACAAGGGGTTTGGTGGTTTTGATAACGGAATTTTTCATACCCATCAACACAAAATCTGCACCAGCCTGGTTAACTATGGAAGCATTATGCATGAGGCGCTCGTAAGGTACGTCGCTATAAGCAAATACTACCTGATCAATATTGTGTTCACGAATTAAATCAACCAATTCGGCTTCCGGTTTAATCGGAATCCCATTGGGATAGAGAGAACCAGCTAATTCAGCAGGATACTTCTTGTCGTCAATACCAGGAATTTGTGTTGCGGTGAAAGCGACGACTTCACATTCTTCATTACCGCGATAATAAATGTTGAAGTTTTGGAAATCTCTTCCGGCAGCACCCATGATAATTACTTTTTTCTTCATGTGACTCTCCTTTTGATTTATATCTTTTTTCAATAAAAATCTTTGCCACCCTTAAAAGGGCTCTTTTAAAGTCAAGGATATTTTCTTGCTCCGTTATGCCAGGATTCCAGAAAACCAAAACGAAACTGAAGGGGATGATGCACTTTTTCCCATCTCCACCGGTTCGCTGTTTTCTTTGTATAGGATGCCATAATCCTGTCTGCTCAGCCAGCTTCCAATTACGTGATAACCGAGATATCTTCACCTCTCTCTTCTCCGAAACGGGAGGTAAATATCACAAAGATGACCTGTTGGATAACTTTTTGCTTTACGGTTAAAAGCAGTTATCATTTTTTTGTTAGAAAAAATACTAAAGTGGAGGAAACGTGTTAGATAAGAATAGAGTACAGGAAGTTCTGGATAAGGTTCGCCCTTCGTTACAAGCTGACGGTGGCGATTGTGAATTGATCAACGCGCGTAATGATGGCGTGGTAGAAGTTCGCCTTCAAGGTGCTTGCGGAAGCTGTCCGATGGCCACCCTTACCCTCAAAGCAGGTATCGAACGGGTTCTTAAGGAAGAGATTCCAGAAGTCGTAGAAGTTATCTCAGTACGATAAATTAAAGGGGCGTATATCGCCCCTTCTTTTTTTTGGGAGGAAATATGAAACTGGAACATTATACCAATGTCCCTCTGGAAGATGTTGTGATGGAAGGTGCAAAGGGCGCAAAAATCCGTTGGCTGATTGCCCGGAAAGATGGCGCTCCCAATTTTGCTACCCGCATGTTTGAAGTCGATCCCGGTGGACATACACCCTTTCATTCTCACTCGTGGGAACATCAGAACTACATCTTGGAAGGTGAAGGCGCGCTGGTTACGGAAAATGGAGACAAACCATTCAAGCCCGGTGACGTGATTTTTGTACCTCCGCTGATGAAGCACAGCTACAAAAATACCGGCGATTCGCTCATGCGGTTTTTATGCATCATACCCATAGAACAACCGACTCCAGTAAAGAAAAAAAACGTCAATCCCTTTGCTAAAGGTGTGGCGAACAACTGCTAATATTACATGGAAATAAAGGAGAAATTCATGAACAAACAATGGACTGATTTATTCGAAAAACTGGTCACTGTTTCGAGTCCATCCGGCTTTGAACAAGGCGCTCAAGAGATTTATCGTAATTATGTAAAACCCTTTGCCGATGAAGTGAAAACCGATGTCCACGGAAACGTGATTGCTCTGAAAAAAGGAACCGGCAACCTGCGCTTTATGGTGGTAGGACATGCCGACGAAATCGGCCTGATGATTCATTATATTGAAGATAACGGCTTTCTGCGCTTTTCCGCCATCGGCGGCGTGGACGTAAGCCTGCTTCCCGGTACTCGGGTAAATGTGTACCACGAAGGCACCATGCTTCGCGGCGTCATAGGTAAAAAGCCCATTCACCTGCTTACTCCCGATGAACGTACCAAAGCCGCAAAACTGGAGGATCTCTTCATCGATATCGGCGCTAAAGATAAAGAAGATGCCCTTACCAAAGTTGCTCTGGGTGACTATGCTACCTTCTCTCCGGGGATGGAAATGCTCAATGACCATCTGGTAACGACAAAAGCCACCGATAACAAAGTTGGCGTGCTCATCGCCGCTGCTCTGCAAGAAATACTGAAAGACGAAACCTTGGCTGCCAGCCTCTATTCCGTGGCTTCCGTTCAGGAAGAAATCGGGCTCCGTGGTGCCATTACCAGTGCCTTTGGTATCGATCCTCATGTGGGCATCGCCATAGACGTTACCCATGCCACCGATTATCCTACCATCAATAAATCCAAATTTGGCGACATCACCTGCGGCGGCGGCCCGGTGCTTGCTCTCGGCGCAAACATTAATCCTATGGTATTTAAACTGTTGAAGCAGGCTGCAAAAAATGCAGATGTTGCATATCAGATAGAAGCTGCACCCCGGGGAACCGGTACCGATGCCAATGCCATTCAAACGACGCGCGCTGGTGTGGCTGCCGGTCTTATCTCCATCCCCTGCCGTTATATGCACACCCAAAATGAAGTGATCTCCCTGAACGACGTGGATGGTGCTGTGAAAATCATTGCCGAATTCCTGCATCTGATAGACGATTCCACGGACTTCATACCCTCTGTTTAATCTTGACAGATAATCATTAAACCAAGTAGAGACGATGAAAAATCGTCTCTACTTTTTTGCCCGAGACAAGGAGTGAATATGATTCAGGTAGAGAATCTCACCAAGATCTTTGATCAAAAATCCGGAAATCCCTTCTATGCTGTGGACGAGTTGAATTTTACGGTAAACAAAGGTGAAATCGTGGTGTTGCTGGGGGTAAACGGTGCTGGTAAAACCACCACCATGCGTATGCTTTCCACCATCCTGAGACCCGATAGCGGAACGGCCACCATCGAAGGCTATGATATACTTACCCAGCCTCGTGAAGTGCGGGCACATCTGGGGTTTTTGTCGGGAGATACCGGGCTTTACGGCCGTCTCACCGCCCGTGAAGTGATAACCTACTTCGGTCGCCTTTACGATGTCTCACCTGCTGGCATCAAAGCTAGAATTGCCCACATGGCAGATCTGCTGGATATGCATGAATTTTTAGACAGGAAAGTTGATCTGCTCTCTACCGGCATGAAACAAAAGGTCTCCATCGCCCGCTCCATCATCCACGATCCACCGGTGATGATCTTCGATGAGCCCACCTCAGGGCTGGATATTCTCACTGCCAAAAATATTGTCACCTTCATCCACAGATGCCGTGAAGAAGGGAAATGCGTCGTCTTTTCTACCCACATCATGCGGGAAGCAGAGCGCATTGCCGATCGCATCGTGATGATCCATCAGGGGAAATTGCTGGCTCAGGGCTCGTGGGAAGAGCTGCGGGAAGAAACCGGTTTACGGGATTTGGATGACATCTTTATCTATTTTGTTGAAAAAATCGTTGAGGAGGCCAGCGATGAATTGGCAGAAAATACTGATAATCTTTAGAAAAGAGCTGCTCGATCTGTTTCGGGATAAACGTACCATCATCACCTCCTTTGTGTTGCCCATCGTGCTCTATCCTTTTATCATGATCGCCTTTTCTTCTATGATGACGCGGCAGGAATTGAAGCTGGAAAAGCAGGATGTGCTGGTCTATTTTCACGATACCGTGAGTGATGAACAAACCCATCGCATCCGTAATGCCCTGGAAGATGCAGAAAAGATACAGGTGATGGAACCGCTCAACGGCTATGACGCCGAGTCTTTTTTGCAGCTGATAAATGAAAAGAGTGTGCAGGCTGTGGTGGAAGTGCAGGACAGCGTGAATGCATCCGGCTACACAGTTTATAAAGTAAAAGTGATTTACAACAAAACCGACGACAAGAGCGACATGGCTCTTGGAAGAGTGGAAAACGCTCTGGAAGAGCTGGAAAGCGAATTTGTAGGTGAGCGTCTGGAAGCCATAGATGCATCCCGTGATATGCTGGATGCGGTGGATGTGGCAGAAGAGAATATTGCTCCGCCATCCAAGATGCTGGGCTTTACTATCGGAAAGTTTTTACCCTATCTCCTCATAATGCTGACCATAAGCAGTGGTGCCGTGGTAGCATCGGATCTGGTGGCTGGCGAGAAGGAGCGGGGAACCTTGGAAACCATTTTGGTGAGTGCGGCAAGGCGCAATGAACTGGTTGTGGGGAAATATCTAACCATTATCACTATCTCGGGGATTTCGGTGTTGCTCAACCTCTTCAGCATGTATCTCTCCTTTCATTATATCTTTTCTCAGGCGGTCTCCAGCGATGTGCAAGTGAATCTGCCTATAGCCAATTTTGCCCTTATCCTTGTCTTGATGATTCCCCTGCTTACCCTGTTTTCTGCTATCTTGCTCTCGATAAGTACCTACGCCCGCAATACCAAAGAGGCAAACAGCTATCAGATGCCGGTGATGATGTCTGCCATGATTGTGGCCATGATCAGTATGCTGCCTGGCTTTGAGCTCACTCCCGGCTTTGCCCTTATTCCCGTCGTGAATATTTCTCTTCTTATCCGAAATATCATGCTCTCCAATTTCACCTGGCTCAATGTGGCCATTGTGATGGGTAGCACCGTTATTCTGGATGTCATTGCCGTGGGGATTTCGGTAAAACTCTTCAACACAGAAGGAGTATTATTCCGTACCAGTGATGAGCAGTCATTGAAATTTTGGGGTAAAGAAAAAGCCAACGTCCTTACGCCACAAACTGCGCTGTTGGTTTTCTTCTTTGTCTTTATTTTGCTTTTTTATGTAGGGGGTAAGTGGCAAACTGCCGACTTCGTCTCTGGCATCATAAAATCGCAACTGCTCCTCATTGTGCTTCCGGTGATTCTCTTGATGCGTGTTGCCAAGCTGAATTACCGTAAAACCTTTGGTTTCGTTGGCACCAAGCCCGCAAATTTCGTCGTTACTCTGTTGGCATCATTGCCGCTGTTGGTTATCGTCATGCAGCTGTTTCAGTTTATCGATCTCATATTTCCGGTGCCAAAATCTTATATTGAGGCAATGAATAATCTGGTAATAATGGACGACATCTCTATCTGGACTAATCTGTTACTGATCGCCGTTTTGCCTGGACTCTGCGAAGAATTTCTCTTCCGTGGGTATATTCTCAATTCCTTCAGGAAAATGGGGAAGTGGCCTGCCATTATCATCACCGGACTGCTTTTTGCCGTCCTGCATATGTCTCCCTTTAAACTGGTACCCACAGCTATCCTGGGTTTTTGGATGGGATATCTGGCCTGGGAAACCGGCAGCATTTATGTTCCCATGTTTGCCCACTTTCTCAATAATTCGCTATCGGTGCTTATCGGGAAATTTGGCGATCAAATTCCCTTTATGGATGCTATTTCCAAGGACGATCGCATTGCGTCCTGGCTTATTTTACCTGCAGGGATAATCTTTTATTTCTGCCTGGTATGGTTCAAAAAGATAAATACTCAACGGGAAATAGAGGTGTAACTATGTGTGGAATTGTAGGATATCTGGGAAAACGCAACGCTACTCCCCTCATTATTGAAGGGATAAAACGCCTGGAATACCGGGGCTATGACAGCTCGGGAATCGCACTGATAGATGCTGAGAATAATCTGAAAATCTTCAAAAAACAGGGGAAGATCATTGAGTTGGAACGCTCTCTTCCGGCTCCTTCAAAAATCTTCAGCACCATCGGGATTGCCCACACCCGCTGGGCTACCCACGGTGAGGCGACCAGCGCTAACGCCCATCCACACACCGGCTGTACCAATCGTTTGGCCATCGTGCACAACGGCATCATAGAAAACCACAAACAGCTGCGGGGGCAACTGGAGAAAAATGGCCATATCTTTAGCAGTGACACCGATAGCGAGGTGCTGGCACATCTTATCGAGCACTTCTGTGAAGAAGATAGCTGCCTGAAAAATTGCGTGCAACGGGCTTTGAAACTGGTGGAAGGAACCTTTGGCATCGCCGTGATCGATTCCCGGAATCCCCGGCAAATCGTGGCCGCCCGTCGCGGTAGTCCATTGATTTTGGGCATCGGGGAAAAGGAATTTTTCATCACATCCGATGTGGCTGCCATCATCATCCATACCAAAAAAGTGATTTATCTTCACGATAACGAATTGGTCTCCATAACTCCCGAGAGCTTTGAACTTACCAATCTTGAAAACGAGGTGCAGGAGCCCATCGTAAGTGAAGTGGATTGGGATATTGCCACTATCGATAAAGGGGAATATCAGCACTTTATGCTGAAAGAGATCTTTGAACAACCGGAATCGGTGTACAATGCTTTCCGGGGGCGGCTTAATGAAAAGTTCTCCACGGCGGTGTTAGGTGGTCTCAATATGAATGGCCGGGAGTTGCGGCGCATCAAATTTATTCAGCTCATAGCCTGCGGAACATCCTGGCATGCGGCTCTCATCGGCAAACACATTATCGAAAGCCTGGCTCGCATTCCGGTGAATGTGGAATACGCCAGTGAATATCGCTATCGCAACCCGGTGATACTTGACGATACGATGGTTATTGCTATCAGCCAATCCGGTGAGACGGCAGATACTTTGGCGGCTCTGCGGGAAGCCGAAGCCCGTGGCGCCCGGGTGATGGGCATTACAAACACGGTGGGTAGCACCATCGCGCGGGAATCCGAAGGAGGCGTGTACATCCATGCAGGTACCGAGATCGGCGTGGCTTCTACCAAGGCCTTCACATCCCAGGTTACGGTGCTCTCTCTCTTGGCTTTGCTTTTGGGAAGGATGCGTCATGTCTCACCCAAGTACGGGATGCAATTCATCAAAGAAATGCGTGAGATACCGGCGAAAATAGAGTCCATCCTGGCACAAAATGATGAAATAAAGCGCATCGCCGAAACCATAAAAGATGCGCAAAATGCCCTCTACCTGGGGCGTGGCGTGAATTACCCAGTTGCACTTGAAGGGGCGCTGAAGCTCAAGGAAATCTCTTACATCCATGCCGAAGGATACCCTGCCGCAGAGATGAAACACGGCCCCATTGCCCTCATAGACGAACATATGCCGGTGATCGCTATCGCTCTGAAAGACGCCATCTACGATAAAATCATCTCCAATCTGGAAGAGGTGAAAGCTCGCAAAGGACGCATCATCACCATCGCCACCGAAGGGGATGAGCGGGTGAAACAATTCAGCGAAAACGTGATCTATATCCCCGATACCATCGATACGTTGCATCCGCTGCTTTCGGTGATTCCTCTGCAATTGCTGGCATATCATTGCGCCTGCCTGCGAGGTCTGGACGTCGATCAACCCCGGAACCTGGCAAAAAGCGTCACCGTGGAATAATGCCCTCCCATCGTAACCGAAGCCACACCACTCAGGGCATCATTTTGATGCGAAAGCCATGGAAGGAGAGCAGCTTTATTTTGGACGTCTTAACGGTTGATTTTGGTCGCATTACCGTGTTGGCACAGGGAGTTCGACGCCAGAAAAAAGCTATGGAAGGGATGTTTGAGTCTCTGAACGAAGCAGAATGGGTGTTGCATAAATCTCCGGAATCCGAGTGGTTCATTCTCAAGGATATCACCATGGTAACGCCGCATCTCTATGATGTAAATTTACCCACCAGCGCTCTGATGCAGGCTGCGGCAGAGCTTCTCCTCAAGCTGCTTTACGACGATATTGAGGCGGTGCAACTGTATCAATTGCTCAAAGAATATCTGGCTTATGTGGTAAAAGTTCAGCGCAATGGCATTGCGGTTTTGTGGCGATTTATGTTGCGTATTTCGCTGATTTTTGGTTTCCCCCTTTTCCTCAACAGATGTGTGAAGTGCAGCAAACCGCCTCAGGCCTTTGGCGCATATTATCCTCAACTCAATGGTCTGATTTGTACTTCCTGTCTTCATCCTGCTCATCGGGATGTGGTGATTCCTCTCACGCCCACTGCCTCAGATCTCTTTATCAAACTCCCGCACATTGGCTCAATGCTGGATGATATCACGATCTCTATTCCGGATGGTCGCCTTATTACTGACGTTTTGCTTCTACACCTTTCTCAGCATTTCAATCGTGCGATCACCCTGAAGAGCCTGGAACTCTATTTTCTTGCACCATAAAGAAATGCATTCACTTCCGAACTCATTGACAAAATACTTTAGGGCTTTTTTCTGGCCACTGTTGAGGTGAAATGAAACGAAAAGAAATAGTCTATCTCATTATATTGGTGATAGTTATGGCTCTGGCAGCCATCCTGCATGCAGGCAGGATGCAGGGAGTGTCTCGCTCGGGCTTTGCCATGGATACCTTCGTGGATGTCTCCTACCGAGCGCCGGCGGCGGAAGCTGCTGCGCTGGGGGATTCGGTATTTGCCCTGATAGCTCGCTATGAGCAGCAGCTTTCCTGCTTCAAAGAGCAGGGTGAAGTGTGGCAGATTAACCACCGTGATGACGAGACGGTTGCCGTCTCTGATGATATAATAGCCCTCTTGAAGCAGTCTGCGCCGCTTTATGCGGCCACCGCCGGCGCCTATGATGTGACCGTGGGGCGGGCCAGCGAATTATGGGATTTTTCCACTCCATCGTTACCAAACCCCGAGGAGTTGAAACAAGCTCTGGCATTTGTGGGATTTTCCCGCATATCCTTCAGCGATTCTACTCTTACAAGGCCGGTGGGGATGCATCTGAATTTTGGCAGCATTGCCAAGGGCTACATTATTGACCAGGGAGTAGCATATTTGCAGCGCCATGGCGCCAAAGACATCCTGATAAATGCCGGGGGCGACATAGGAATGGCGGGGAAAAAACAGCCCATACGCATCGGCATCCAAAATCCCCGCAGTGACCGTGGAGAGTTGGTCGGCGTACTCAATTTGGCCAACGGGGCGGTGGTGACATCCGGTGACTATGAGCGGTTTTTTATGCTGGACGAGGTGCGGTATCATCACATTCTGGACGCCAGAACGGCGATGCCTTCCCGTGACGCCATATCGGTGACGGTGATAGCGCCCACCGCTGTAGAGGCTGACGCTTTTTCAACAGCCCTTTTCCTGATGCATCCAGAGGATGCCATAGCCTACGTGAATACCCTTCCCACCGTGGAAGCGATGATATTTTTTGAAAAAGATGGTGATGTGCAATCCCTGGCATCATCGGGTATGAAGAAATTTTTGGAGAAATGATGAAAAAAAGTGTGGATATACAGAGTTTGCCAGACCAGCGAAACATCACGATAGACAAGGTGGGTGTAAAAAATGTACGTTATCCGATAGTGGTGGAAGATCGGGCCAATGGCGTCCAGAATACCATCGCTGATTTGGATATTTATGTGGAATTACCTCACCATCATCGGGGTACTCACATGAGCAGATTTATCGAAGTGCTCAATCGGTTTCACACTGATGTGTTGATAGAAAACTTACCGAACTTTCTGCAAGATTTGCGCACATCCCTGGATGCAGATGTAGCCTTTACCTCTATTCGCTTTCCCTATTTCATACAAAAAGCAGCACCGGTTTCCGGCATCAAATCCCTTTCATCATACACCTGTTTTTTTGAAGCATCTCTGAAAGAGGAGTATGAAATGACCTTGGGGGTGGAAGTACCGGTAACTACGCTGTGTCCCTGCTCCAAAGAGATTAGTGATAATGGCGCTCACAGCCAGCGTTCCACCGTTACGGTGCGGGCAAAATACCGGGATTTTATCTGGCTGGAAGAGCTGATAGAGTATGTAGAACAATCTGCCAGTTGCGAAGTTTATTCCCTGCTGAAGCGGGTAGATGAGAAATTCGTAACGGAAAAAGCTTACGACAATCCGGCCTTTGTGGAAGACATTGTGCGCGACGTCACAACATTGCTTTTAGAGGATTCCCGGATCACATGGTTCAGTGTAGCTTCGGAAAACCATGAATCGATACACAATCACAACGCTTATGCATGCGTAGAAAGAGAGAAGTAACTTGATAGACATTCAATCATATTCACTGGAAAATCAGTTTCGCTATATTCATGCAGCCGATCACAGCAATCCATTGGTGTGCCTGCAGCTTTACATCCGCATCGGCTCGGCCTGGGAAGAGGATGACGAAGCAGGATATTCCCATTTTACCGAGCACTTGGTGTTTAAAGCTACCCGCGCCTATCCCGATAATGCGATCATGGAGCGGGTTACCTTTTTAGGCGGCTCAATAAACGCTTACACCGAGTATGATTCCACCTGTTTTTATCTTACCCTTCCCAGCCGTTTTTTGGGAGAAGGTGTTCAGATTCTGGCGGAAATCGCCCAGCATGCCACCTTTGGGAAAGAAGATTTTTATGGGGAAAAGAAGGTGGTCATCGAGGAGTTTAAACAGTATCAAAACGATCCGGAAGAGACCTTTATCGAGGATCTCATCCAGCGCTATTTCGAGAAAAATCTCTATAAAAAGCCGATCATCGGTGATATGGATATCTTGAAAAAGGCTACCCCGACAGATCTGAAAACCTTTTATAAAAAATACTATCTTCCGGCAAACGCCTTCTTTGTGGCGACGGGCGATGTAACAGCAGATCAGCTTACGGTGCTGCTATCCCAACATTTTGGTTCATGGCAATCGCGACCTCTTACCAAGCGTACATTTATCAGCGACAATGCTCTCGGCCGCGCAGTGTACCATCATTTTCCCAAAAAAATCTCCAACGATATGTTGGCTTTTGTCCTTCCCGATCTGGCGGAGAAACACCCGGATTCCCAAACCCTGGCCTTTGTCACCAAGGTTTTTGCCATAGGGAAAAACTCTCGTCTCTACGAGCGGCTTTTTAATCAGGAGCATCTCATCGATGAGATCAAGGTGCACTCACAATGCGGAATAGAGAACGGCTGTGCCATGATAATGGTGATGCCCAAACGTGGGGCAGACCT
>Ga0190303_1000499_pt1 | contig 16299 bp, 16 predicted proteins | sample 48700701_MG_FD_161672 | JGI IMG/M metagenome (GOLD analysis project Ga0190303, IMG submission 161672) | Hydrothermal vent sediment bacterial communities from Southern Trench, Guaymas Basin, Mexico - 4870-07-0-1_MG | ecosystem: Environmental > Aquatic > Marine > Hydrothermal vents > Sediment ...
GTGGCATTGGCGGTTTATGAATGGAGCGGCCCTGCCGATCAGCACCTGATCATCGGCTGGACCACGATCAACAGCCCGCAAACTCTGGATATTTTCACCGCACGCCTGTTTGCCAGCAGCCGCATCGCCACCGACCCGTCCACCGCCATTGGCAGCAGCATGATCTACGGTGCCGCCCTGTTGGCCCAAAAACCCGATTGCTGGACTCGCACACTGGATTTGTCGGGCGATGGCCCTTCCAATTCCGGCCCCCGCCCGCGCGATGTGGTTGATAATACGCAAATGGGCCAGATCACCATCAATGCACTGGTGATCGGCGTTGATAACACACGCGCCGAAAGCGACGAGAATTCCCAGATCGAGTTGCTGACACTTTATTTCGAATCCGAGGTCATCCACGGCGCGGGCGCCTTTGCCGAGCAGGCCATAGGGTTTGACCGGTTCCAAACCACAATGGTGCGCAAATTGCTGCGCGAATTGCAGGGGCTAACCGTCAGTCAGTTGCGCCCCGCACAGTAACCGTCAGTCTTTGCCATCCGATCAATAGATATAGCGAATCTGGTCAGACCAATACCGTTCCATCCGGCGCAAGGACGAGTTAATTTCTTCAATCCCGTCGTGGCCCAATACGCCCTTGGCCTCAAGCCCGTCCGCATGGCGCGCAAACAGTTCTGCCACCACATCGCGGATATGCCGACCCTTTTCCGTCAACCGCACCCGAACCGAGCGGCGATCAATCTCGCATCGCTGATGGTGCATAAACTCCATCTCGACCAGTTTTTTCAGATTATAGGACACGTTCGACCCCTGATAATAGCCGCGCGATTTTAATTCACCCGCCGTCACCTCGTTGTCGCCAATGTTAAACAACAACAGGGCCTGCACCGCGTTAATCTCTAGCACGCCAACCCGCTCGAATTCGTCCTTGATCACGTCCAGCAACAGGCGGTGCAACCGCTCCACCATCGCCAATGTTTCCAGATAGCCCGCGATGAAACCCTGCTGCGACTGGGTCACCACGTTTGAATGTATACTCATCATATCTCTCCGCCGGTTACTGCTCAGCGGTGACAATGCAGATAAATCACAAACATTCGGTTAAACTGTAAAAATTATGATTTAAAGGCGAATTTAGATATCCCCGTCAGCAGATCCAGATAGGCATCCGGCGTCGGAACCTGCCCCGTAACCCATTGATATAAATCATGGTCGTTCTCGTTCAGCATAGCATCATACAAAACGGTCTGCGCCTCATTCAGCCCTGCCAATTCCGTATCACTATAGGGGCCAAGCACCATATCCATCTCCTTGGTGCCGCGTCGCCACGAGCGCATTTTCAGCCGTTTGATCCGGTCCTGATTGCTTTCCGCCATTACAGGTGGCCCGGAATTGCTGTGCGCAAGCGTTTTTCAAGCCGCCCCATCTGGTCGATGTTTTCCTTCATCCGGCTGCGCAACTGCCGCATCTCTGACAATAATTCCATAACATCCGCTGGCAGCATTGCACCGTCATACGGCTCGGCTACCCCCTCGCCATCCCCCGTCAGCAGCCATACCAGTGAAATATTCAAAATACCGGCCAGCATTTGCAACTTGTTGGCACGCGGTTCGGATAAATCCTCTTCCCAGCCCTGCACGGTTTTCAATTTCACGCCCAGACGCTTGGCCAGCTCTTTCTGGCTCCACCCCGTCGCCTCGCGCGCGCCGACCACACGATCGCCGAATGTCGCCTGATCCTCTGAATACCAGTCTGTTTCGGTGTCTTCGATATGGTCGTCTACCACTGGATCATTCATTTCATTCTCGCTTTTTACCAAACCGCTTGATCAGGTTTCTTGCGCACCCTAAGACATCAGGCAACTACATTAAACCGGAGTCTGCCATGTCTTTCCTGTCCAAAACGCTCGCCCGCGTAAAACCATCGCCCACCATTGCCGTTTCAACCATGGCAGCCGAGCTAAAGGCGGCAGGCAGGGATGTGATCGGCCTTGGCGCAGGCGAGCCTGATTTCGACACACCGGACAACATCAAAGAGGCAGGCAAGCGGGCGATTGACTGTGGTAAAACCAAATACACCGCCCCCGACGGCATCCCCGAACTGAAACAAGCTATCTGCGCCAAGCTGAAACGCGACAACGGGCTGGAATATACACCCGCGCAGGTTTCTGTCGGCACCGGCGGCAAACAGACGCTCTATAACGCGCTGGTCGCCACCTTGAATGCGGACGACGAGGTGCTGATCCCCGCGCCCTACTGGGTCAGCTACCCCGATATGGTGCTGCTGGCAGGCGGCACTCCGGTAACCATCGAGGCCACCCTAGATGCTGGGTTCAAAATTACCCCCGAGCAACTAGAGGCGGCGATCACGCCCAAAACCAAATGGCTGATCTTCAACTCGCCCTCCAACCCGACTGGCGCTGGCTATACCCGTGACGAACTCAAGGGGCTGACGGACGTTTTGATGCGCCACCCACACGTCTGGGTGATGACCGATGATATGTATGAGCATCTGGTGTTCGACAATTTTGAATTCTGCACTCCGGCACAGGTTGAACCCGGCCTGTATGACCGCACCCTGACCTGTAACGGTGTGTCCAAAGCATACGCAATGACCGGCTGGCGCATCGGATATGCGGCGGGGCCTGAAACGTTGATCGCAGCGATGCGCAAGGTGCAGTCACAGTCCACCTCCAACCCATGCACCATATCCCAATGGGCCGCAGTCGAGGCACTAAACGGCACGCAGGATTTTATCGCCAGCAATAACGAAATTTTCAAACGCCGCCGCGATATGGTGGTCGCTGCCCTGAACGAGGCCGAGGGCATCACCTGCCCCACCCCCGATGGCGCATTCTACGTCTACCCGTCAATAGCGGGCTGCATCGGTAAAACATCGGCAGGCGGCGTGAAAATCACCACTGACGAAGTGTTCGCCACCGCATTGCTGGAAGAAACCGGCGTTGCGGTAGTGTTCGGCGCGGCCTTCGGCCTTTCGCCAAACTTCAGAGTAAGCTACGCTACCTCGGACGAGGCCCTGCAAGAGGCCTGCAAGCGTATCCAGACCTTTTGCGCGGGTCTACACTAACGGGGACAAAATGGCCGCTGAGCTACCAGACTATTATTTCCGCGTCCGCGAGAACGGGGCAGTTGTGTTTCGGGTCGATACCGAGAACCGCCAGCGACGCATTGATATGGACCAGATCGCGGTGATCAACATCCGCAACGGTGAATACAAACCGCACGGCGACCGCATCCTGTCGGAAGATGACAAAACCGCAATCGAGAACTGGATGCAGGCCCGCATGGACCTGCTGGCAGCGCGTGACATTGATGATATCCACCGCGCGGTCGACTATATGAACATCACCACCCAATGGGTGCAATCCAAAGCCGACGACGAGCAGCTGGAAGACATCACCGACGCCCTGCTGTTGGCAATGCACGACTTGCGCACGGTTCTGGTGCGCAAAAAGGCCGACCGGATGATGCGCAATGATGATTAGGAGACCTGTGTGATGAAAACTGCCGAGCAACTGATCAATGAGGCCAACGCGCGGGTTGAACGCATCACCCCGACCAAAGCCAACGAGATGCGCGGTCAGGATGGCGTGCTGTTCGTCGATCTGCGTGACATCCGCGAACTCTGGCGCAGCGGCACTATTCCGGGTGCGATGTCCGCGCCGCGCGGCATGCTGGAATTCTGGATCGACCCCGATTGTCAGTATTACCGCAAGGATTTTGACGGGGTGACGCGGATCGTGCTGTTCTGCGCCTCGGCTTGGCGATCAGCCCTTGCTGCGCGTGATTTACAGGATATGGGCGTGGAAAACGTCTGCCACTTAGAGGGCGGCTATACCGCTTGGGTGGAACAGGGGCTAGACACCACTCCGGTCAAAAACCCCTGTCTGGAAAAACCGGCCTAACCCCTTCTTCTTTTCCTAAATACCTGCGCCGCAGGCATAAAATCTCTTCGGCGCAACACCCGACTATATCCGCACGCCCGTGGTCCAGAACCGGTACATCATCAAAACACCTGCCACAGCCAGCCCGACAACCAGCCCCATCCAGACCCCGACAGCACCATACCCGTAGGTGAACCCCAGTAGATAACCGACAGACAGGCCCAGCGGCCAATAGGCCACGGCAGCAATAATCATCGGCATCTTTGTGTCATGCACCCCGCGCAACAGACCCAGCGCCATCACCTGTGCGCTGTCGGCAAACTGGAACAGCGCCGCCACCGCCAGCAGGCTGACACCAATGCCGATGATCAAGCCGCGCTCGGGATCACCTGGCGCTAGGAACGCACCGACCAATGGCGCGGGAACAGTCAAAAAGGTGATCACCACAAACACCGACACCACAGCCGACATGGCCAAAACCACCTGCGCCCCACGCTTCAACCCCAGCGCGTCCCGTTTACCATAAGCCTGCCCCGCCCGAATTGTGGCCACATTGGAAAACCCGACCTGCACCATAAATGTGATCGCCGTCAGTTGCAGCGCAATCCCGTGTGCCGCCAGTTCCGCCGTGCCAATCCAGCCGACCATCACAGCCGATGCGGTGAACAGCCCGCTCTCCGCCAGATTGGTCATTCCGATCGGCCAGCCCATCTGGAACACCGCGCCAAACGCCTCGCGGTCAATCCGCCAGAACCGCTGGAACATCGCGTGCTCGGGCAGTTTGTAAATGATATAGGTCGCCAAGGCGATGAACGACAGGCTCTGCATCAACAAGGACGCGATCGCGGCGCCTTTCACCCCCAGCTCGGGTGCGCCAAAATTACCGAAAATCAGCGCGTAATTCACCAGCGCGTTCAGCACCACGGCGCTCAATGTAATCCACAGCACAATCCCGGCCCGCTCCAGCGCTGCCAGATAGTTTTTCAGCACCATCACCATCAGTGCAGGCAACGTGCCCAGACAGGTGATGCGCAAATATTCCTGCGCGATTTGCGATATTTCAACGTCCTGCCCCATCAGGATCAGCAAAGGGCCGGACCACCACATCAACGGCAGCACCGCCACGCCGTAAATCAGCGAAATCCACATGCCCATACGGGTGACGCGGCGCACCTGTGTACCCTGGCCGCTGGCCTCGGCACTGGCCACCATGGGTGCGACCGCAAAGGCAAAGCCAGAGCCCATAATGAACAGCAAAAACCAGAACGATCCGGCAATCGTCACCGCGGCCAGCGCCTTGATGTCATACCAGCCCAGCATCAGCGTGTCGGTCATATGAATAGCAAATTGCGCCAGATGGCTGCCGATCAACGGCAGGCCCAGCAGCAGCGTGGCGCGAGCATGCGCGCGGTATGTCATATCTGTCACCATGCCCCAGACTTATGGAAATAAGATAAACGTGGCAAGGAAATATAAATGAAATATTTTGGTATGCAGAAGGTCAGGGAAACCTGCCCTCCTGTTTTCAGAGTTACGGCAACTTGCGGCCAAAATTTCCGCAACTGCAACAGTGGTCATCAACGGGAAGGTTCATAAAAACACTTCGCCGATTGGACCCCGGCATTTTAGATTACTGCCGAGAACACAGGCTGCGCGTGGCGGGGTTTGTGCGCAAGGTTGGGCGCGCTTGATTGGTGGTACGCCCCGCCCCGGGACATTCCCGAACATGCACGGCGAATTTCATTCATCCCAAAGGCGGGAACATGACGGGCACGGGCTTTGACAGTACATTCAGTAAGCATGATCTTGTTCCTTGATTATGTTCTAGAATACAGGTGCAAATATTGGTTACGAACGGCTCGACTTAAACATAAGGCCAGCAGAGGCCATTTGACGACGATATCCGTCTTGCGGCATTCCATGATTGGCGCGACGGGATTCAACCGCCCCAAGAGCAGAAACACGGCGAGCACGGGCTTTGGTGATACATTCGGTCATCATGATAGTAATCCTTAGGTTTATGTTGCAGAGAGTGGTCCGAAGGAACACTCAACTATAAGATGTGAAATAATTGTGGCCGAAATTTGGCAGGGGATATTATTTTTTTGACTCGCTACCTTTTGTTAACCTTTTCAGAGGGTGAAAAAGCATCCCTATTTTTTAGCTCCATAAGCACTCCAAGCCGTTGTTTAATATTACATTATTCCAAACAAGCGGCATGTCGCCGAAATACAAAACCTACCCTAAAAGACATGTTGCTTTAAAAAGGTCTGATTCTTGTCAAATTTGGTAAATTCTAGCCGAATCACTCCAGTTCCGCCTTGTTATCGCCACATTTCAACAGTGAAAAGAATGGGAAACCTGTCCTTTTGGTCAGATATTTTCACGGTCATATTTTGGGAATAACGGCGAGAAGTCATGGCAAATTCTTGGAGAACCCAAGCCGAGTGTCTTGTGGGTTGGGATTGTAGCCAATTTTACGTTTGCCTCCAGATCAATGCATCAGGCGGCTTTGCGGGCAACCAGATCAATCAATGCGGAACGACCGGAATGACCTTCCCCTTCATCTACATGACATTCATAAGCGCGTAGTTCCATCACCTCGAAATCACTGAACGCCTTTTGCAGCATTTCAACCGTATACATATTTTCAATCTGCGGCGGCCCACCCGTGCCCAGTTCAATCTGCTCGGGCGTATAGCCGTGCAGCATCAACACCCCGCCCGGTTTCAACGTGCGTTTCATGCCTGCGAATATCTGGTCACGCTGCACAGGTCCGACAAACTGGATGAACACCGCCACCACCAGATCATACTGATCCTCGGCCCAATCCCAATGGGCAATATCCGCCTCATTGAACTCGACCTTAACATCCCGCGCCATCGCCAGCGCACGGGCCTTTTCAATCGCAATGTAGGAACCATCCATCGCCACCACATCCAGGCCGTTCTGGGCCATAAAGACCGAGTTGCGCCCCTCGCCATCGGCCACCGCCAATACCTTGGCACCTGCTGTCAGATAGGCCTGATGTTCACGCAAAAACTGCGCAGGTTCAGTGCCGAACAAATAGCCCGCCTTTGAATACCGTTCATTCCACATTTGTGCGCATCCAATCCAGTTAAGCCGATGTATTCTTCCGGTTACTGAATGAAACCAAATAGATTGGATTCACAAAAAAACACCCCGCGCTTTGCCCCATTAAATAGGCAAAGCGCGGGGTAATACCAGAGGTATCCCCCTCAAAACTTGGTTACCCTTTGCGTTGGTCCGGATGCAGCGACGCGCCCAGAATATGGTCCGACCCATGCACAACATGGCTGGCACGACCCACAATCAGCGGATCAGGCTGGCCCACAATGTCATAATCCTTGTCAGGATATTCAATCGTCGACAGGAAATGCTTCATCGTATTGATCCGCGCCCGTTTCTTGTCGTTCGATTTAATGATCGTCCAAGGTGCATCTGCGGTGTCGGTATAAAAGAACATCGCCTCTTTGGCCTCGGTATAATCATCCCACTTAGACAGCGACGCCAGATCGACCGGCGACAGCTTCCAGCGTTTCAACGGATCATCCTTGCGGCTGTCAAAGCGGCGTTTTTGTTCCTCGCGCGTGACCGAGAACCAGTATTTATACATCCGGATACCGGACCGCACCATCATCCGTTCCATATCAGGCGTCTGGCGCATGAATTCCAGATATTCAGACGGCGAACAAAACCCCATCACCCGTTCAACGCCAGCCCGATTATACCAAGAACGGTCATAGAAAACCATTTCACCATTGGTCGGCAGATGCCGGATATAGCGCTGGTAATACCACTGGCCGCGTTCCTCGTCGGTGGGTTTATTCAAGGCCACCACACGGGCTTCGCGCGGGTTCAAATGCTCCATGAACCGCTTGATCGTGCCGCCCTTACCGGCCGCATCACGGCCCTCGAACAGCATCACGAATTTCTGGCCCGTCTCGCTCACCCATTTTTGCACCTTCAGCAATTCGGCCTGCAACTGTGCCTTGGTGGCCTCGTATTCCTTTTTACCCATCTTCACATCATATGGGTATTCGCCGGTTTCAAAGGCTTGACGGATTTTATCCGGCGTCACATTGGGGAATGATGACGGGGCATTTGCCGTCACTTTGGCACTGGCGGCGGTTGGTTTCGGGGCTGCATTTGCCGGTTTTCTGGCTGCATTGGATTTGGGTTGGGCGGGTGTTGTCATTGCGCGTCTCCTGTCATGTCTGGTGTGACGCTATTATAATGCAAAACCACAATTGGCGCATTGACTTGAGTCAATAGGTTTTGCCATGGATTTCAGGCTATTTCACACAGCCGGACAGTCATTTGGTACCCGCGGCCGGGATCGAACCGGCACGGCCTTCCGGCCCAGAGATTTTAAGTCTCTTGTGTCTACCATTCCACCACGCGGGCATTATTGCGGGATCAAAATGCAGCCGCGACAATAGCGGGTGCATTGGTAAGGGCAAGAGGGGAAAGCGTTAAATATCTTCGCCCGCGGGCTCAATCAGCATTGAGCGTTCCGGCAACCACGGGTTCAGCGCCAAGGCCTCGCGTAACATGGCCTGTGCGGCGTCCATCCGGCCCAATCCCATCAGGGACAGCGCCTTGCCGGATAATGCCGCAATATGGGTCGGGGATAATTTCAGCGCCAGCTCCAGATCCTCCAGCGCACTGGCATAATCCGCTCGCAAAAACTGAACGAACGCCCGCTGGTTATAGCCTTCGGCATACTCCGGACAATAGCTGACCAATTCATCCAATGCCCCGTAGGCCGCCTCGAAATCATACGCCTCGCGCCGCTCGATCCCGCGATCCCGCGATCCAGCAACTCTTGCGCCCGTGCATCCGGCGCATCGCGCCACAGCAGCCACATTTCCGTGTTCAACCCGCGTGCAGCAGCCTCATTCGGCACCTTCTGCGCTTTGGCAATCAGGGACGCCAACGCATCGCCATGATCAGGCGCCGCAGGACAACCCGCCGCCACAGGTGTTGCCATCATTAATGTCAGAACGATCCAGCGCATAGGGTATTTGGCCCCATTTCAACCCCATGTGTCAATTCACAAGCTAGAGAGAGCAAGCTGTAAGGGGCGGATTGGGTGTCATCACTGGGTATTGTGTGTTTCTATTGGGTTGGTGAAGCGGCTTAATGAGTGCCAATTCAGTGGGTAAATGCCATACTAAGTTCAGACTTAGGGAAAATGATATGAAGTATTTAAATCCGCGCAGTCTTATTTGCAGCGTTTGCCAGTTTTCAGCCAAGCGACCTGCAACGTATGTGGTCTTAGTCCTTCTTCTGATTGCTGGGCAAGCATTTGGTATTATTCCTAGTTTTCACCGGCTTTTAATACTTCTAAATATGCCAGATATCGCAAGCTTTATACTGAGTAGCATTGGCGACATAATATTTTTCTTCGTTTTGTTATTAGCCGCCAACGCACTAAATAATCTATTTGGCCGCGGGGTAAGTCTCGTCAATGACCTGATAAAATTCATATGTAAGGAGGAATGAGGAGGTTGGCAAAGCAAACCGTAGGGCGCGTAATTTCACGCCCCCCCCTAACCTCTCTATCATCTACAGAGACCCCTCCTTCACCGCCTGCATCGCCACATAAGTCGAGGTGCTGGCCACATGCGGCAGGCTTGAAATCTTCTCGCCCAGAACCTCGCGATACGCCGTCATATCCTTGACCCGCACCTTTAACAGGTAATCGAAATTCGCCGCCAGCATGTGGCATTCTTCAATCTCCGGCACCTTGCGCACCGCCGCGTTAAAATCCGATAGCGATTGCTCGCGAGTGTCCGACAGCCGCACCTCGACAAACGCCACATGGTTCAGCCCCAACCGGATCGGGTCCAGCAATGCGCGGTATCCGGTGATATAGCGCTCACTCTCCAGCCGTTTCAGGCGGGCTTGGGTTGGCGATTTCGACAGGCCGATACGCGTGGCCAGCTCGGTGACGCTAATGCGTCCATCCCCCGCCATCTCGCGCAGAATCGCCTGATCAAAGCTGTCCAGTTCGGAAATGTTCATTTTAACCGCAAAGTTAACCATACTCAGGTCCTTTAACTGCATATAAAATAATATCAGGAAGATTAGCCTGTTTGCATCGGATACAAAAGGCATAATCCCTATTTTGCGAAGGATATCGCCATGTCTGATTCACACCGCACCAAAATTGACGCAGCCCTCTATGCAAACGAGGCCGAAACACTCAAATCCCTGATCCATGGCGCAGCCCTGACCCCTGCAGCCCGCACCAAAATCACCGCCCGCGCCACCCAGTTGGTCCGCGACATCCGCGCCTCGGCCAAACCGGGGTTGATGGAGGTGTTTCTCGCCGAATATGGCCTGTCCACAGACGAGGGCATCGCGCTGATGTGCCTTGCCGAAGCCCTGTTGCGCGTCCCCGACGCCACCACCATCGACGCGCTGATCGAGGATAAAATCGCGCCGTCCAACTGGGGCAAACACCTTGGCAAATCCTCGTCTTCTTTGGTCAACGCCTCCACTTGGGCCCTAATGTTGACCGGCAAGGTGCTGGATGAGCGTGAACCCGGCATCGCCAGCCACTTGCGCGGGGCAGTCAAACGGCTGGGCGAACCAGTGATCCGCAGCGCCGTGGCCCGTGCCATGCGCGAAATGGGCCGCCAGTTTGTGCTGGGCGAAGACATCAAAAAGGCGATAAAACGCGCGGCAGGGATGGAGGCCAAAGGCTATACCTATTCCTACGACATGCTGGGCGAAGCCGCCCGCACCGAAGACGACGCGCGCCGCTACCACCTCGCCTATTCCTCCGCGATCACCTCGATTGCCGACGCCTGTACCCACAGCGACATCCGCCAAAACCCCGGCATCTCGGTGAAACTATCAGCATTACACCCCCGCTATGAAGTGGCGCAAAAATCCCGCGTGATGGATGAACTTGTACCGCGTGTCCGCGCGCTCGCCGGTCTCGCCAAATCTGCCGGAATGGGGTTCAACATTGATGCAGAAGAGGCAGACCGACTGTCCCTGTCGCTAGACGTGATCGAGGCGGTTTTGTCCGACCCGTCCCTCGCCGGATGGGACGGCTTCGGCGTGGTGGTTCAGGCCTTCGGCCAACGCGCCGCCTCAGTGATTGACTGGCTCTATGCCCTGTCTCAAAAACTGGATCGTCGCATCATGGTGCGTCTGGTCAAAGGTGCCTATTGGGACACCGAAATCAAGCACGCGCAGGTCATCGGCGTCGATGGGTTTCCGGTCTTCACCCATAAATCAGCCACTGATATTTCCTACATTTCATGCGCCCGAAAACTGCTTTCGATGACAGACCGCATCTATCCGCAATTCGCCACACATAACGCCCACACCGTTGCGGCCATTCTGGAAATTGCGGACAATACAGATACTTACGAATTTCAACGCCTGCATGGCATGGGCGAACGCCTGCACGATATTGTGCTGGAAGCCGAACAAACCCGCTGCCGCATCTACGCCCCTGTTGGTGCGCACCGCGATCTCTTGGCCTACCTCGTGCGCCGCTTGCTGGAAAACGGCGCAAACTCCTCCTTCGTTAATCAGATCGTTGACGAAGACGTGCCAGCCGAGGTGGTCGCGGCTGATCCATTCGGCGCCCCGCCTGTGCCCGTCACCATCCCGCATGGGCCGGAATTATTCCTGCCGGAACGACGCAACTCCATGGGCTGGGATCTGGCCGACGCCGCCACACTCGCCGCCATTGATACAGCCCGCGAACCACACCAGACCGCAGCCTTCACCGCGGCCCCATTGATCGCTGGCAAGCTGTCCAAAACCAGTCCTCTTCCTGTCCTGAACCCTGCCAATCCGGACGACATCGTCGGCCATGTCACATGGGCAATCCCCGCCGATGTGGACACCGCTCTGGCAGGCGCGAGGCCGTGGGCCGCCCCCACAACCGAACGTGCCAAAATCCTGAACCTCGCCGCCGATCTGTACGAGCAAAACTTTGGCCAAATCTTCGCCATCCTGTCGCGCGAGGCCGGTAAAACCCTGCCCGATGCCGTGGGTGAATTGCGCGAGGCGGTGGATTTCCTGCGCTACTACGCAGCGCAAGCGACACTGCATACAAAGCCGCCCATCGGCACCTTCACCTGCATATCCCCATGGAACTTCCCGTTGGCGATTTTCACTGGCCAGATCGCGGCCTCCCTCGCCACGGGCAACGCCACGCTGGCCAAACCCGCAGAACAAACCCCGCTGATCGCAGCCCTTGCCGTCACGCTGCTGCACAAGGCAGGCGTGCCGCGCGAAGCCCTGCAACTGCTGCCCGGTGACGGGGCTATCGGGGCCGCGCTCACCTCCGGTGCGCGTGTCGGTGGCGTGTGTTTCACCGGATCGACCGACACGGCGCTAAAAATCCGCCACGCGATGGCCGATAACCTGCACCCCGGCGCCCCGCTGATTGCCGAAACTGGCGGTCTGAACGCAATGATCGTCGACAGCACCGCCTTGCCTGAACAAGCCGTGCGCGACGTGGTGCAAAGCGCGTTCCAGTCGGCAGGCCAACGCTGCTCGGCCCTGCGCTGTTTATATGTGCAAGAGGACATCGTGGAAGGATTTACCAAAATGCTAAAAGGCGCGATGGACGAGCTGTTCATCGGCAACCCTTGGGATTTATCCTGCGACATCGGACCGGTGATTGATGACGCCGCCCGCAGCGATATCGATACCTACATCGCGGCAGCTGATGTGATCAAACAACTGCCCCGCCCCGACACAGGCCACTACATCCCGCCGACCCTGATCCGTGTGAACGGAATTGGCGAAATGCAGCGCGAAATCTTTGGGCCGGCCTTACACATCGCTACCTTCAAGGCGGGTGATCTGGACCGCGTGATCGACGATATCAACGCCACAGGGTACGGGCTGACGTTCGGTCTGCACACCCGTATTGATGACCGCGTGCAGCATGTGGTCGAACGCCTGAAGGCGGGCAACATATACGTTAACCGCAACCAGATCGGCGCGGTTGTCGGATCACAACCCTTTGGCGGTGAAGGATTATCCGGCACGGGGCCAAAGGCTGGCGGGGCGGAGTACCTGACACGGTTTCTGACCCACGAGGCCCCGCAGGTCGCCGCGGGCACAGATGCGCCGCGTTTGATCGATGCTGTGCAACGCGACATTGTAGATACCGTCGCCCCAAGCGAGCTATCAACCACCGACCTGCCCGGCCCCACAGGAGAATCCAACCGGCTGACACACCATGCACGATTGCCCATATTGTGCCTTGGACCGACCGCCGCGGCCGCCGAGAAGCAAGCCAAATCCGTGCGTAGTCTGGGCGGTATTCCTGTGCTTGCCAACGGAGTAGAGGCAGATGCGCTAACCACCCTGACCGGATTTTCCGGCGCGATCTATTGGGGAGATCAGGCCCGCTCCTATGTTCTGGCACTGGCCGCACGGGGTGGCGATATCCTGCCGCTGATTACGGCTATGCCCTGCAAGGCGGATTGCCAGTTGGAGCGCCACACTTGCGTTGATACCACGGCGTCTGGCGGGAATGCGGCGCTATTTGGCTGAAGCGGGGTAATCTGAAGGTTTGCGCCGCCTGACGGCGTCGCCCTAAGCGCTTTGTCCCTACGGGCCAAAGCGCGAATGCCTGCGGCGCAGGTATTTTGAGCAAGAAGAAGGAGAGAGACCCGCGCCTTAAAATATCTTCAAATCCTTCACAACAGCACTGATCATCCCGTCCGTATCATCACTGTCAGCCGATATTCCCACGCCGACCAGCACACCTGCCGTTTTGCCAAACGCCCGTTGGAAATCCGCCGCCAGATCAACGCTTTCGGAAAACGCACCCTTGCCCGCCACACGGCTGGTCACCGTTTTCAACTGGTTCGGCCCATAGGGGCTGCGCAGGATTTTGCCGCGCGGATATTCCCCGCCCCAGACATAAACCAGCGCACGGGTGCTGGCGTTTCTCAACACCCGACGCGCCGATGCGCCCGCCAGTTTTTCAGCCGAGGCCTGATCCATAAAGACGAAATAGATCGCCAGATTACGATCATCCCCGCCCTTGCGCGTCAAATCCGTCGCCACAACCGACTGCGCCACAGACCATCCCCATGACGCCATTTTGGAATTCCATGCGGATTTCGGAACCGAGCGATACAGCAGCGAAACCGTGCCATCCGACGTCACCTTTAACTGACGTCCTGCCAAATCATAATCATTGGTCCACAGGCGCAAGAAGCCCTGCTCGGTCCAGCTGTTGTCAAATTTCAGGATTTCAGCGGAGGCTTGAAACCCCGTAAGGGACGCCGAAATTGCAACCGCTGCGAAAGTCCGTAACATGGATTTATTCATCTGGATGACCACCTGTATAATACCAAAACTGTTTAATTCCGCCCGTCATAAACGCTTGGTCCGCCGACAGATCAATCAATTCTGCGTCATAGCAGCTGTAAACAGATTATACTTGTGTGCCCTTGACCCTGCCCAGCGCATCGGCGACCCTCATTGATATGTTTCCTATTCGTGATCACAACCCGTCGCTGAAAACACCCTATGTCACCTACGCCTTGATGGCGGTGAATATTGTGGTGTTCCTGACCTATTGGTCCGATTTGCAAAACCCGCAGGTGATCAATCCGTTTTTCTATCACTGGGCTATGGTGCCCGAACTGGTCACCGACGGCGATCATTATTACACTATGATTTCGTCGATGTTCCTGCATGGCGGGTTTATGCACCTTGCCGGTAACATGCTGTTTTTATGGATATTTGGCGACAATATGGAGGAACAGTTGGGCCATGTCGGCTATCTGGTGTTTTATTTCGCCGTCGGCCTGGCAGCGGGGTATGCGCAAATCCTGACCGACCCGACCTCGGCCGTTCCCGTGGTTGGTGCATCCGGCGCGATTGCGGGCGTGATGGGCGGGTATTTGCTGCTGTTCCCCAAGGCGAAAATCGATATTCTGATCATAATAGTGGTGTTTTTCCGCATCTTCCCGGTTCCGGCGTGGATCATGCTGGGCCTGTGGTTTGCCATCCAGCTGTTCAGCGGCGTAGCGGTTGACGCCCAAACCGGCGGCATTGCCTATTGGGAACATGCGGGCGGATTTATCGCCGGAATGCTGTTTGCCGTACCGATCTGGTTGCGTCTGGGCGGGATGGATTTCTGGAACAGGAACCACGGCCACCCGCCGCACCCCGATGCGCAATATGAACTCTCGTCCTCTCGCATCCCGCGCATAAAGAAACGCTTATGAGCCCGCATAAACTGACGCCCTATACATGGGGCACCGGCACCGCGAAACACTACTTTTGCTCGGTCTGTGGCAACTACACCCACCACCAGCGCCGCTCGAACCCGAATGAGTTTGGCGTGAACGTCGCCGCGCTTGAGGGTATCAACCCGCGTGATTTGGGGGATGTGCCGTGGAGCGACGGTGTAAACCACCCCTCGGATCGCTGACCTGACATGTTCGAGGTTTTCTACATTATCCTGCCGCTGGTTTTTCTGGTCGTGCTTGGTCAACTCATTGCCAAAACCGGCCAGCTGAGCGCCGAGAACTGGATCGGGCTGGAAACGCTCAGCTTTCGGGTGCTGATTCCGGCGCTGATTATCCGCTCAATCGCCCAATCCGATCTGTCGCTAAAATCCAGCGGGCTGTATGTTTTGACCATGCTGATCGCGGTCTCTGCGGTGGGCATCCTCACCCTGTTATTGCGCCCCGTTACCCGCGTCACCGACCCACAGCTTTCAACGATGTTTCAGGCATCGACCCGCTGGAACGCATTGATTACCCTGCCGATTGCGGCGCAATTGTTTGGCCCAATCGGCCTAACCACAGTGACCATCGCAATGGCGTTCATGGTGCCCTACCTGAATGTCATCAACATCGGGCTTTTGTCTGCCTTGCACACGGGGAAATTCAGGATTTCAAGCGTCCTGACCAGCATCGCCAAGAACCCGATCATCATCGCCTGCGCCATCGGTTTGACCATCAACCTTGCAAACGTCCCTCTGCCCGAACCTGTCCTGCAAACCCTCGAAATGGTCAGCCGCAGTGCTTTGGCAATCGGGCTGTTGTGTGTCGGGGCAGGGTTTGATTGGCGCCGATTAATACATCTGAACTGGCAGATCATCTGGACCGTTGGCATCAAGGCGGTGATCGCGCCACTGCTGGCAATGATCACGGGTCAGGCATTCGGGCTGGACCAGATGCAAACCGTTTGCGCCATGCTGGTGGTGGCCACCCCGACGGCGACCAACGGTTATATCATCGCGCGCCAAATGGGCGGCGATGCCGAACTCTATGCCATCATCCTGAACTGGCAGTTGGTGGTCACGGTGGTGGCGTTTCCGGTGTTGATTTACCTGATGCAGGGCTAGGCGTCGCGGATAATCT
>Ga0190303_1000501_pt1 | contig 16294 bp, 15 predicted proteins | sample 48700701_MG_FD_161672 | JGI IMG/M metagenome (GOLD analysis project Ga0190303, IMG submission 161672) | Hydrothermal vent sediment bacterial communities from Southern Trench, Guaymas Basin, Mexico - 4870-07-0-1_MG | ecosystem: Environmental > Aquatic > Marine > Hydrothermal vents > Sediment ...
TGCAGCCATTACATACAGTTTTGGGTCCACGGGTAACCCCAAAGGTATCGTTATAGACCATCGTGCCTTCATAGACGGTGCACGTATTGTGTCTAATTATCTAGATATTAAAAGTACAGATATTATTTCCGGGATCTTGTCTTTCAATCTCGATTACGGACTTAACCAGATATTTACCTCTTTGTATAAAAAAGCGACACTTGCCATACATAAATTTGTATTGCCCGCAGACTTTTTTACCCATCTGATCAATGACAAAGTCACAGTACTTCCTTTAATGCCTATACACATTACGCAAATGTTCGATGAAGATCCTCACCGTATTCCTCAGGCAGAGCATTTTAAGAATCTGAGAACGATCACTTCTTCAGGGGGAAACATTACACCACTCATGATTAAAAATGTCACCACTCATTTTCCGGATGCCAAATTTTATTCTATGCATGGTTTAACGGAAGCGTTCCGTTCTGCTTATCTTGATCCGACACAGATCCATATTCGCCCCAATTCCATAGGAAAAGCCATTCCTGATGTACAACTCTATATTATTAACGAAGAGGGTGAAGCCTGCAAGCCTAGAGAAGTGGGTGAACTCATTCACCGTGGTGCATCTATCTATAAAGGTTATTGGAATGCACCTGAAGAGACAGCACAAAGATTTAAAAGTATTTCCATTTTAGACAAAGTCAGAAAACCGGAAGGACAATTAACAGATGAGATCGTTATTGCCTCTGGAGATTATGTTTATGCAGATGAAGAGGGATATATCTATTTTGTTTCACGTAAAGATGATATGATCAAAACACAGGGCTTCCGTGTAAACCCACATGAAATAGAGTCCGTGGTCTATGCCAATATATCAGATATCAGAGAGTGTGTTGTTTTTTCAATACCAAATCCGGATATTGAGGAAGAGATTGTCATGGTGTACGGAGGAGAGAATGAACTGGGAAAAAATGAAATACTTTTTGAACTGAAAAAGCATTTGCCCAATTATATGTTACCTTCACAAATAGTTTATAAAAAGAGTATGCCTCTGAAGTCTTTACATGAAAAAGAGATCGATAAAGAGGTACTTAGAAAAGAGTTTATGCATTGAAACCTTTACACGACCCTGTAAATCACTTCTCTGTTGCTGAAGAGGTCTGGCATGCGGTCACACATGGTATAGGTTTTATTTTAAGTATCACGGCTCTTGCTTTACTTGTGTCATTTGCAGCACTTGGCGGTTCGGCTTTACATGTTACTGCTGCAGCTATCTATGGTGCATCTCTCATTGTTATGTATGGTTCTTCAACACTCTACCATGCGATCTCTCAACAAAATATTAAACGACTTTTTCAGAAATTTGACCACTCTGCTATCTATTTTCTTATTGCAGGAACGTACACACCTATCTTGTTGATCACGATTGGTGGTGCCTGGGGTTGGACACTTTTTGGGATTGAATGGGGTATTGCCGTTGTAGGTATAGCATTGAAGTTCATCTACCCCGGAAGATTTGAAGCACTTTCTCTTATTGCTTATGTATTTATGGGATGGTTGATCGTTTTTGTCTTTGATGCCTTTAAATCGAACATAGATCCTGTAGGCTTTTGGCTGATCGTCTCGGGAGGCATAGCTTACACAAGTGGTATCGTTTTTTATGTTAAAGATAAAATATCCTATTTTCATGCTATCTGGCATTTGTTTGTGATGGTAGGATCTATCTTGCAGTTTTTTGCCATACTCTTGTATGTGTTGTAGATCTTAGAGTGAAATTAACTACACACTAAATGCAACAGTAAAACAAGCACCGGCATTTTGGTTTTTAACCAAAAGCTCTGCATTATGTTTCGTTGCGATCTGCATACTCATATAGAGCCCGATCCCTGTGCCTTTCCCTTCTTCTTTAGAGGTTATATTGGCTTTAAAAATATCATGTATGATATCTTTCGGGATCCCGCCTGCATTGTCTTCGATCTCCATTCTTTTACCAGCATCATCGTTTATAAGTCTGATTATGATGACTCTTTTCTCAATGTTATTGTCATTAAAGGCATCTTTGGCATTGTTTATGATGTTGAGAAGCAAATGTTTGAATTCATTGGAAGAACCGTCTACGTCTATATGGTCTTTTTGTTCAATATTGACAGTAATACGGTTTTTAAGCAGATCATCTTTGGTAAGAAAAAGGACAGAATGCACAATGCTTAAAAGACTGAACATCTCATCTTCTTTGTTTGGTCTGAAGAATGTTCTAAACTCATCGAGAGTATCAACCATGTGATCAATTTGTACTTGCATATCATCTCTAAACTGGTCAATATACTTTTGGTCGACCGTTCCATCGTCAAAATCACTTTTAATGATGTCACTGTACATACTCAGTGCATTGAGAGGCTGCTTCCATTGATGTGCTACTGCATCCATCATCTCACCCATAGCCGCCATTTTAGACTGTTGAAGAAGCATCTTTTCATGATACAGGCGTTTTTCTATCTCTTTGGCTTCTCTCTCTTTTGTCTCTTCAAGTGTAATTGTTCTGGCATTAAAGTTGTCTACCAGTAAGCCTATTTCACCTTTGACATTAGATTCCAGTAATTTGTAATGTTTTCCATCTTCAGTAAAAGAATCTTTTAACTGCTCATTGAGGGATCCTATAGGCGTGGCAAAAAGTTTTTGTAACAACAAGTATCCCAAAATGGTTGCAAAGAGTGTGAGTATAATTATCACAGTAAGTACTTTTTTAAAAGTTTGATTACTTTGTGCCATTACTTTATCTTTAGGAATACCAATAATAATATTCCAATGTGTATTTTGTAAATGATATACAGATACAACACTTTTTTGATTAAATACTGGATCATCTTCTATTAAATAAATTTTATTAAACATATCATTTTCATTTTTATCTGTATAATTAATATCATGTGTTAAAGCAGGCTTGATTTTGTTAAGCACATTCTTTAGTTTTTTATTTTTTAACTTATAAATATTTTTAGTTTGAATGAGTTGATTTAAATTGTCAGATTTATTAATAAAGTTTCCATCTTTATCGATCATCATAAGATACATATTTTCAGCTTCAACATTATTCCAAAACTTTGTATTATTTTTTCCAATTTCAATATCAATACTTGCTGTACCTATAAATTGATTGTTTTTGTAAATAGGAGATACTGCAGTGATCATATTGATATGGGTAACTGGATCTCTGTAAACAGATGTCCAGGCAACATTACGACTTTTTAATTTTTTTGAAATCCTGTAAAACTCCATTTCTCTATAGTCAGAGATATTATTAATAAGAGTATTGTCAACCAGTTCAAATTTGCCATTGTTGTTACGATTATAAAACAGCATACTGTCTTTTATGTTTTTATCCAAAACATAGGGTTCATACCATACTCCCCCACTTACAATATTGATACTGTTTTTTTTATCGGTGTCAAGTATGGAGGAGATAATTCCATCTGTATGTATATTAGTTTCAAATTGTTTTTTTGCAACAGAGGATAGAGTCAGTGCAATTTCTTCTGCTTTTGTTTGTGCAATTTGTGTATGTTGCAGTATGAATGAAGTGGCTAAATTTGATGCGTCAGTTGCATTTTTTTCTAAATTTTTTTCTTTAATGAAAAAAAACGTAATTACAATAGAGACAAGAAAAATAATACTGATAATTATAAAAAATCCAAGAAGTTTGACTTTAACACTGTCATACCATTTCACTGTTAATACCTTCTTCCCAAATGTAGTAGTAATATTATAACTACATATAATTAAAATTTAAGAAAATAAAATTTTATTTTTAATATCTTTCTCATCCCTGATTTGATATGATTGTCAGGACTTATATAAAGTTTAGTTATGTTCTGTCCAAAGGTTTCTCCTTTAGGATGGTTAATATTTATAAATCTAAAGGAAAACGCATGGCATTTACAAAACCGGAATTTAAAGCACAATACGAGAACTTCATTGGTGGAGAGTGGATAGCACCTGTTGATGGGAAATACTTTGAAGCTATTTCACCTATTGACAATCAAGTAATGACCATGGTTGCTCAGTCAAATAAAAAAGATATTGCAGTGGCAATGGAAGCTGGATATAAAGCTTTTGAGACATGGGGTAAAACTTCTGTCACAGAAAGAAGTACTGTTTTAAATGCCATTGCAGATAAGATGCAAGAGAACCTTGAAATGTTGGCACTGGCAGAAACATGGGATAATGGAAAAGCGATTCGTGAAACGATTAATGCTGATCTCCCTCTTGCTATTGATCACTTTCGCTATTTTGCCGGTGTAATTCGTGCTGAGTCCGGAACAGTTTCTGATCTTGATGCGAACACTGTTTCTCAAGAGATTCATGAGCCTCTTGGTGTTGTGGGTCAGATCATCCCTTGGAACTTTCCGATTCTGATGGCTGCATGGAAACTAGCTCCTGCAATCGCTGCTGGTAACTGTGTTGTTCTCAAACCTGCTGAGCAGACGCCTGTTTCTATACTTCTCATGATGGAAGTGATTGCTGATGTACTTCCTGCCGGTGTAATTAACATCGTAAATGGTTTTGGTCCGGAAGCCGGTAAACCGCTTGCACTACATCCTGACCTTAAAAAGATTGGTTTCACCGGTGAGACTACAACAGGTAAACTCATTATGCAATATGCCTCTGAAAATATCATTCCGGTTACCCTTGAACTTGGTGGTAAATCTCCAAATGTTTTCATGGAAAGTATTATGGATAAAGATGATGCATTTTTTGATAAAGCTATTGAAGGTCTGGTTCTCTTTGCCTTTAACCAAGGTGAAGTTTGTACCTGCCCCTCTCGTGCATTGATCCAAGAGAGTATCTATGAGCCGTTTATGGCTAGAGTTTTAGAGAGAGTAAAAGCCATCAAACGTGGTGATCCTCTAGATCCAAGTTGCATGATGGGCGCGCAAGCATCTACTGACCAGTATGAAAAAATTCTTAACTATATAGATATAGGTAAAGCTGAAGGCGCTGAAGTACTTATTGGTGGAGAAAAAGAGACAGTTGAGGGGTATCCTGAAGGATGTTTCATTCAGCCAACTATCTTCAAAGGTAACAACAAAATGAGAATCTTCCAAGAGGAGATCTTTGGTCCAGTTCTCTCTGTAACAACGTTTAAAGATATAGATGAAGCACTGGAAATCGCAAATGATACTATTTATGGTCTTGGTGCAGGTGTGTGGACACGTGATGTACATGAAATGCAAAAACTTACCCGTGGTATAGAAGCAGGACGTGTTTGGGCTAACTGTTATCATGCTTATCCTTCTCATGCTTCATTTGGTGGATATAAGAAATCAGGTATCGGGCGTGAAACACACATGATGATGTTAAACAACTACCGTCATACAAAAAATATCTTGACTTCTTTCAGTGAAGATGCTTTAGGTTTCTTTTAATGAGTACCCAAAGAGTCACTTCAACAGAAGCAGCAAACAAGATCATAGACCAGCTCCGGGAGGAGCATGGTACTGAGCTAATGTTCCATCAAAGTGGTGGATGCTGTGATGGCTCTGCTCCGATGTGTTTTGAAGTGGGTGATTTCATGGTTGGAAGTCGTGATGTAAAGATGGGTGAGATCCACGGATGTGAGTTTTTCATGTCTCCTGACCAATTTGAGTATATGAAAAATACCCATCTAACCATAGATATTGTTAAAGGCAGAGGATCAAGCTTTTCTATTGAAATCCCATTAGGATTAAGATTTATCTCTGTTTCAAGACTTTTTACAGAAGAAGAGTATGAAAATCTTGAACCTATTGAAGTTGACTGATAGAGTAACTATTTACCACTATTGATACCATTTTGCCAAAAATGCATTTAACTGATTTGCAAATGCATGGGCATCTTTTTGTCCAAATGCTTTTGGACCTCCGGTAATCTCTCCACTCTCTCTAATACTCTCCATAAGGTTTCTCATGGCAAGGTACTGTTTAATGTTATCGACGGAGTATAGTTCCCCTCTGTGGTCAATGGCATGGGCATTTTTTGAGATGATACGGTCTGCAAGAGGAATGTCAGCAGTGATAACAAGATCTTCTTCTTTGCATAATTCAACTATGTGATGGTCGGCTTCATCTGCACCTTGCTCAACTATAATATATTCTATGTGTTTTGATCTGCCAATATTTATTTTTTTGTTTGCTATGACTTTTGTAGGGATATTAAGACGTTCAATGCTCCGTAGAACAATAGGTTTCAAAAGGTTGGGAAATGCATCACCATCTATGAACAGAGTCAAAGAATCTCTTTTACACGTCCGACTTCACCGGTATTCAGACGTACTTTTATACCGTGAGGGTGGGTAGGGGAGTTGGTAAGGATCTTTTGGACTTTTCCGTAAGTGATATATTCTGTTCCCTGATCTTCTTTAAGAACCACACCCACATCTAATCCATACTTGATATTGACTCTTTTTTTACCATCTTTTGAAGGATTATTTTGACTCATAGTTCAAGACTTTCTTGACAGTATCTACTGAGCAGAAGAATAGGGCATCAAACACAGGATTTAGTTTTGTAGTGTTTTCGTCAATAACATCGAAGGGTTGAAAGAAAAATCCTGAACCGTCTTCTTGGTTGGCAGGTGTTACATGAAAAACAATAGGTTTTAGAGTACGGACGACATTTAGAATCTTCTTATAACTCTTTTCATCTTTTGAGGGCAAGAGATTATTTTGTTTGCTTTCGTTTACACGAGCCTTAATAAGAAGTTGAAGTTTATCATTAAAGATGACTTTATTCCACTTGATCGTTCCTAGTTCAATATTGAATTCAGAGTTTCCAGCTATTAAAGGGTGAGGCTTTGTTTCACGAATAGCCTCAAGCAGTTGTAAAAAGAAGTTTTTTCCACCAAAAGCATTGGCACAGTCTAATAGTTTTTGATGATGAAGGATTTTTTCTTCATCTGTTAAGGCATTGAAGTCGCACATAGTAATTCTTTATATTGATTTTTGCAATTATACCCGAATTTACTCTTACATCTTATATTAATCAACTTTCTATATAATTATAACAATTATAAGTGATGAGGGAATAAATATGGGGCAAAAACCAGAAGAGATCGAAGAGATGGCTATCGCAGATAAAGAGCATAAATATGCACGTTATGAAGATGTAGATAAAGAGCAGCTTGAAAAAGATATTGATGCTATCAAAGAGACGATGGATCCTGTAGGGGAAGAAGATTTTCAACATCTTTTAAAGCTTGAACGTTGGGGTAGAATGTTTACTTTTTCAGGGTATGGACTTATTGCAGTATTGAGTCTTATTGAACTTCTTGCCGGAGGGTTGAGTGGGTTTGTTTTCTGGCCTATCGCTATTGTGGCAGCACTTCTTATCAGTACTGGGAATGTAGCAAGATGGGCAGATGTTACACATCCTATACTACACGGTGCATATGACAAAGTACCAAATATCCCTGAAAAATATACGAAAAAAGTATTTGCCAAAGGTGCAAGACGTTATGTAGATTGGTTAGATTGGATCAAGCCTCAGGCATGGGAGTATGAACACAACATCATGCACCATTATCATTTAGGTGAGGCTGATGATCCAGATAATGTAGAGAGAAATCTTCAGTGGCTTATACAGTCAAAAACACCAATGTTCTTACGTTATGTGATCGTTTATGCCTTTGCCGGTATGTGGAAATTTCTTTATTATGCACCTAATACACTTAGAATACTTGAAAACAAAAAAAACAGAGATCAGAAAAAACTGGAAGTAACAGATTATGAACTGGATCCTCGTACAAAAAATGGTTTAGAGCTTTGGATGGAGTATTATCTTCCTTACGGTATTATCAAGTTCATTGTATTCCCGTTACTGTTTATACCACTGGGATTGGAAGCTGTATTTAATGCATTTATTATTATTCTTATTGCAGAATTTTTTGCCAACCTGCACTCATTTTTAGTCATTGTGCCGAACCACTCAGCTGAAGATATTTACATGTTTTCAGAACCGCATAAGAGTACGGGGGAGTTTTATTTGAGACAAATCATGGGATCTGTAAATTATAATACAGGTTCTGACTTTAAAGATTTTGCACATGGTTTCCTTAACTATCAGATTGAACATCATCTCTTCCCAAATATGCCACATAGCTACTATCAAAAAATGCAGCCTATTGTCAAAGATATTTGTAAAAAACACAATCTTGAGTATAGACAGGAATCTGTATTTAAACGTGCACTCATGACTATAGACCTTATGGTAGGAAAAACTAAATTGCTTAGAGTAGATGGTATTTGACATAGGAACCGTAAACTTGTTTACGGTGTAGTATACATTTCCGAAACAAGTTTCGGATTCCTTTCTTTCGTTTTCCTTCTCAATTTAAAAATGCAGACCACTATGATAAGTCTATACAGTTAAGTTTATTGAGGTGTATTGTATGCACGATCTCCTGCATCACCCAATCCAGGAATAATAAACTTGTCATCATTGAGTTTTTCATCAATTTGTGCAATAAAAAGATCAATATCTGAATGTGATTTTTCAATAACTTCCAAGCCCTCCGGAGCACCTATGATATTGAGAGAGATAATTTTTTTAGGATTGTGTTTTTTTACAAACTCAATTGCATCTGCCAATGAACCACCTGTGGCGACCATAGGGTCAAGAAGTACAACGATCTTCCCTTTGCATTCTGGTACTTTATCGTAGTAGAGTACAGATTCATGTGTTGTTTCATCTCGTGCCATTGCAAGAAAACCACTGTTTGATTTTGGGAACATTTCAATGACAGGATTCAGCATAGGAAGACCTGCACGCAAAATAGGTATGAACATAAGATCTTCTTCAGGTAAAAAGCCAAAAGAAGCTTCACCCTGCCAGGTGTTTATCTTTTTCTCTTCCAAATTTATTAGAGAAAAGGCTTCATAAGCAAGCAGACGTGCCAACTCCTGTATGATCTGGCGAAAACGCAGTGAATCTGTCTGCGTATCTCTAAGTTGATTGATCAGGTTTTTTATGACAGAATTGGAAAGTTCATGGATCATTATCTTACCTTTTTGCTGGAATATTTTATTATATCCTTTTGTCCCTTTTTGAGTTATGTTAAAATAAGAATATAGATAGTTTTATTTTTAAAACATACGAAGGTTGTATTATGGCAAGAAAAAAATCTAAAGATACTCAAAAAATGTATAGATCTAAAATAAGTTTTGATGATATTGTTGGGCACAAGAAAATCAAGGAGCGTCTTAAAGCGATCATGAAGATCATAAAAAATCCAAAAAAACTTGAACGCTTTGATACGCCAGTTCCTAAAGGTTTGCTTCTTTATGGTCCTGTCAGCATAGGTAAGAATATGCTTGCAAAGGCTTTTGCCAAAGAGGCAGGTATGTCATATTATGAGATATCGGGTTCTAAACTTTTTGAATTAGATCATATTAAAGAGGTGTATAAAGCAGCTTCAAAACATGCACCCTGTGTGGTGATCCTTGAAGATATAGATATTAAAGGGATCATACAAGGGGCTATTACCAATGTTTCTTTTTCAGATATTGCCAAAGTAATGGAGTCTATAGATGCTATGGTCTTTACCATTGCGACCGCCGAGAGTCTTGATGCAGTTGATCCTGTTTTGACTGCACCTCAAAAGCTGGATTTTTTACTGGAGGTTTCTAAACTAGATAAAGATGCCAGAAGATTCTTTATAGAGAAGATCCTGCAAAAGCCGCATGATCCTGAAATAGATATAGAACGTATTGTACGTTACATTACAGGTATGAGTGCATTAGAGCTTGAAAGACTTGGGCGTATGGCTGCACTTCATGTTGTTGAACAGGATAAAGAAGAGATCACCGAAGAGATACTGATAGAACAGATAAATATCATCAAGTATGGACATAAGATCAAAAAGCAGATGGTGAAGAATTTTGAAGAGGAACTAAAAATGACAGCCTATCATGAAGCATCACATGCTGTGCTTTCCTCTCTTCTTTTACCACATATCAAGATAGAGCAGGTGACGATAGCTCCTAGAAGTAAAATGCTTGGTTTTGTCTCTTATAATGCTGATGATGAGTTATCTAATGTTACGAAAGAGGAATTGTTCAACGATGTATGTGTATTGCTTGCAGGACGTGTAGGAAAGATCAAAAAAGCGGGAATGGAACATATGGATAGTGGTGCTATCAATGATCTCTCACAAGCATCACTGCAAGTCTATGCAGCTATTGCAAACCTTGGTATGGACAAAGAATTGGGATTTATCAATATTGATTCTATAGCTGTATTGGATAACTATTTTCTAAGCCAACAGATCGAAAAAAGATTTTTACACTGGATGGATGCAGCAAAAGAACATACTGTAAAATTGGTAGATGAACATTGGAATATAATTGAAACATTGGCTCTTAAGCTGATAGAACAGGAGATCGTAGAAAGTGATGAACTATCCGGAATCATAGGTGAAACAAATATTTCACGTCAGATCCCTGATACCTTGTAGTATGTGTAACAGTTATTTTAAATCGTATGTATTCGAAGAGAGAGAAATACAAAAGATCCTGTAAAGTAATATGATATCCTGTTGGATGACTACTTCCAACCCTAGGATTTCTGCAGTTTTTTTAAGTGATAGTGCTGCATCATGGTCCATTGTGGTTATTTCAACCAGCATGTCACCTTTGTATCCAGTGTAGCTGCGAACATCTACAATATCAAATTCGAGTGCTTTACGAATAATCTCTTTTCGTTCATCTGACATGCTATTCTCTGATGATGTAAAGTTAGATACCGATTTCCCATGTCCCCATATATGTTCATCAACTTTAGCTCTATTTAATGTCTCATCATTCATTATATATCCTTCGTAATAAATAAACTATCTGAATTATAACACAAGTATTGTTTGCCACACTGTGGATACCAGGGATAAACAGTTAAAGGGAGCTGTAAAAAGCGTATCCAGTTATTTAGAGAAGTGAAATCCAAATATCTCAAATTGAAGATAAAATATACCAATAGAGATCATATATCCCAAAGCGACCGTCCATGCATATTTCATATGTGTTCCAACGGTATAGATACCCCGAAGTTTCCCCATGACACCTACACCTGCAGCAGAACCGAAACTTATTAGTGATCCACCTATGCCTGCTGTTAATGTTACAAGCATCCATTGAGTTGTATCCATTACCGGGTTTGCTTTGAGTACAGCAAACATAAGGGGTACATTGTCAATGATGGCAGAAACAACACCGATCATAACGTTTACCCAAAAAGGATCTACTGTATTATAAATATTAGCTGCAATTGCAATATAACCAATATAGGACAGTCCGGATACAGCTGCCAAAAGTCCAAAGAAGAACAGTAAGGTATCATTTTCAACTTCTGCCATTCGTCGATAAAGCCAGATCCGTTCTTTATATTTTTTTTTCAGATAGCTTGAGTAAAAACCAAATAATGCAAGTCCCAGCATCATACCCCAAAAAGCCGGTAGATGAAATACCTGGTGAACAGTAACAGATAGAATGATGGTTGTTATGCCAAGGATGACAATACCTATACCACCTTTTTTAATAGTTGCTTCTTCCGGTATTTTACATGCACCTGTGTTATTTTTATCTGAGGGAGAGCCATTAGGTAAATATTTTGAAAGAAGATATGCTGTTACAATCCAACCGATAAAACTGGAGGGAAATAAAAATAAAAATTCACTGAATGCACCTTTTCCCGCAGTCCATACCATCAATGTAGTAATATCTCCAAAAGGTGACCATGCACCTCCGGCATTGGCTGCAACAACAATATTGATAGCACCTAAGATCAAAAACTGCCTATTGTGATGCTCCAGTGTCAGTAAAACTGTTGATAAGACCAGTGCTGTGGTTAAATTGTCTGCAACCGGGCTTAGAAAAAATGCAATAAATCCTGTTATCCAAAAAAGTTGATGATAGTTGTATCCTTTTTGAAGTAATTTAAGTTTTAATGCTTCAAAAACACCTCTTTCTATGAGTGAATCTATAAAAGTCATTGCTACAAATAAAAAGAAATAGATAGAAGCAATCTCAACGATCATATGATGCATGTTTTCATTTAAGGGAGCAATATCAAGCCCATAATAAACATAATGCCATGCAATGAGGACATAGATCAAGGATCCTGCCAAAAGTGCCGGTTTAGCTTTATTAATCTCTATTTTCTCTTCAAAGCTTATCATCAGATAGGCAATAACAAACAGTAATATAGAGGCATATCCAACAAATGTATTAGTCATATGCAACCTATAACTTTAACGAATTAGTCAATTTGTAAAAGATCAACCTGTAAATTTACCACTTCTGCTTATTTGTGCGTCCATGATCTCAATTTCTCTTGCACCGGAGATCACAACATCAGGATCGAGTGAATAATCAAGTGTTTCATCTCTTCCATCATAATCTATAGAATTTAAAATAATTTTAAGTGCTTCAAATCTTGCTTTTTGTTTATCATTTGATCTGATAACGGTCCATGGTGCATTGTGAGAATGAGTCTGTTTTAGCATATTGTATTTTGTTTCAGTAAAGTCATCCCATCTGTCTTGTGCCTGAACGTCAATTTCAGAGAGTTTCCATTGTCTGAGTGGATCAGTTTTTCTTCTCTCAAATCTTCTTGCCTGCTCATCTTTTGTTACAGAGAAATAGAGTTTTATCAGGATCGTACCTTGTCTTGTGAGATCTTTTTCAAAGCCTTTAACACCTTTCATGAAATCATCATACTCTTTTTGAGAACAAAAACCGAAAACTGACTCTACCATAGCTCTGTTGTACCAGCTTCTGTCAAAAAGAACGATCTCTCCACCTCTTGGGAAGTAAGAAACGTACTTCTGATAGAACCATTGGCTCTTTTGTTCTTCTGTTGGTTTACCCAATGCTACGATACGATAATGTTTTTCATTCATATATCGTGTGATCCTTCTTATAGTCCCACCTTTACCTGCTGCATCACGCCCTTCAAAAAGAATGATCATCTTTTGATTTGTATCTTCAATATGTTTTTGAAGCTTGATCAATTCAGCCTGGTATGGCTTGAGTGCCTGCTCATGTTTTCTCTTGCCTACAGCTTTATTCTCTGTATTCTTTTCTGTTTTCGATTTACTGTAACCTTTTATAAGCTCATCAAGTGAGACCATATTACCGTCTATTTCAAATTGTTTTTGATCGTTTGTTTCCATTGTTTTCCTTTTTTATTTTTTTGAGTTCTTAGTATTTTGTGAGTTTAGTTCATTTAGTATCTTTTCACCTTTTTTTATCTGTAAAGTGATGATCGCCAATTCTTCTTTTAACTCCTTCTTCTCTTTTTTACTCAGCTTCTTCTTTGGCACTTTATTGAGTATATCTTTTCTGGCTTTCAACTTTTTCAAAAGACGTTTTACAGATTTCTTTTTTCCTGTATTTTCAAACTCATCCAGTCCCAATAACTCTTTTACACTGTTAATAAACTTTTTTATGCCCATTACTCATCCTTTTCTTCTAAAATAAGATCAACATCTTCATCACTGATCACCATGTCTTCACCAATATTCTTTATATCTCCGGAAGAATCTATAAATATAACCTCTGCCATAGCAATAAAGTTTTTACTTATATCGTAGGCATACGTGCTGTCATTCATTAGTGAAGTTGCCATTTCATTTGTAATTAGATCATGTCTGATCAAGTTGTCGAGTGTACCATTTGCCAAGATATCATATTTCTGCATATGAACTTTGGCTTTTGATAGAAGTAAAATAATTTCATCTTCTTCTGTCATCTTAGATACAAGATCGATATTTCTTAACAATTCAGCTAAACCTATTTTTATATTATCATATTGTTCTTTAATATGTTTATTTGGATTTTTATCATATTTTATTAGATTTTTCTGTAAATGTTTTGTGTCTTTTACCGCTTCCACTATATCTCTATTGGCAAGTTTTATTTTATAAAGTTTTTCTATATCCTCAGGTGTCATTTCAGACTGTGCTTTTGTAGAAAAATCTATAATGTCTCCATAAATACCTTTGATGCGATGGTTGTAAAAATTATCAATGTCAATAGCATTTTCACTATGGGGATGTTTGACAACATCTTTCAATGGCATAGTAGATATAATATTTTCTCTTTTCAGGTTCAAACCGTGTGTAATGATCTCAAAAGCATTTTCATAGAGGTGTTTAGTCTCATTTGTCAATGCAGAGATGGCAGTTGTCGGGAGTTCCAATACCGAATCATTCAAATATTTTACACCTTCAAACTCCTCCCCGTCTTTTTTCTTACCTGGTTTAATAGTGCGTTGAAGAAAATGAACAAGTTTATCTACAAATGGTATAAATATAAGCACACCCATGATCTTAAATAAAGAATCAAAAACAGCAAGTTTTAATGTATGATTATCATTTGCAATTCCCAGAAAATCACTGATTGCATCAACGCTGACTATCATTTGACTCATCAGCAACACAGCAATCGTTGCGGTAACAACATTAAAAATAAAGTGGGCACCTGCCAATCGTTTTCCATCTATATTTGAACTAAGTGAACCAATGACAGCCGTGATGGTTGTACCTATATTTGCCCCAATAGTAAGTGCTAAAGCATTTTCATATGTAATCTGATTCACTGACAGGGCTGCTAAAATCAATACAATGGTTGCATGAGATGATTGCATCACAACCGTTGCCAATACCCCGATCCCTATAAAGATCATTAAACCTTTGAATCCATCAACTGCAAAAGATGCCATGTCAATAGAATCTTTAAATGCTTCAAATCCATCTTTCATATAATGGATACCTAAAAATAAAAAGCCAAGACCGGTAAGTATGTATCCTATGCCTTTTAGTGACTTGGCTTTTTGGAAGATAAGTATTACACCAAATACAAGCATAGGCATAGCATACGCTGAGATCTTCACTTTTAGACCAAATCCGGCCATAAGCCAGGCACCGGTTGTCGTACCGATATTTGCTCCGAAAATAATCCCTATACCTTGAGTAAGACCAATTAAACCAGCTCCAATAAAAGAGATAGTTAAAACTGAAACTAAAGAACTTGATTGCATAATAGCCGTAGTTACAAATCCAAAGCCGATACTTTTATAAAGCTTATCAGTAGACTTTTGCAAAATCTTCTCTAACGTACCGCCGGAGAAAGCTTTAAACCCTTCTTCAAGTGATAACATACCAAAGAGAAAAATAGCCACACCCGCGGATATCTCTTTAAAATCCGGACTGATCCAAAAACCGTATGCTAATACAATTAATATACTGGGTAGAAATATTTTTCTTAACATTAAAGAACGATCCCTCTGATCATAAAATAGATCGCTGCTGATAAAACAGCTGCTGCAGGGACGGTGATGACCCAGGCAGCAATGATCTTCTTCACTGCATCTCTTTTTACATATTGCACTTTTCGTGCAGATTTTAAGTGTTTCTTAGCTTCTTTTAAGAGGGTTTCTTCTTCATCGATCATTTTGTAAAGTGTAACAATTCTTTCATAGTCTGCTTTTTTCTTTTCTTTTTTTGCTTCCAGTGTTTCAAGTTCGGCACCTAGTGCTTTGAGCTGTTTTTTCTCATCAACGATATGTTCTTTTTCAACTTCTATTTCATCTTTTGTTTCACTTCCTTCAAGATATTCTCTTAAAAAACCAACTCCAAAGATTCCACCCACAGCAATATGGGTAGATGATACAGGAAGACCAAGTTGTGAAGCAATGATAACTGTAATAGAAGCTGCCATAGCTACAGAGAATGCTCTCATTTGATCCAGTTCTGTAATCTCGGATCCTACGGTTTTAATGAGTTTTGGTCCATAAAGAGCAAGACCAATAGCAATACCCAGTGCACCTACTGCCATGACCCATAACGGTATGCCTGCTTTTGCTGAGATCCCACCGGTCATAACGGCATCATTAATGGCTGCTAAAGGCCCAATGGCATTTGCAACATCATTTGCACCGTGTGCAAAGCTTAAGAGTGCTGCTGCAAAAATGAGGGGTAAAGTAAAGAGCATGTTAATTCCGGCTCTGCTGTTTTCAAGTGCAGAAGCTTTTTTAATGATCGTTATCCTCACGATAAAATATACAGCTGCTGCTACAAGTAATCCAAAGATAGCTGCTACGATAAAAGTAGGTTTTTTGGTATCAGGCAGAAAGATCAAAATATCAACAATATGAGGCCAAACTTTTTTAAGACCTTTGAGTGTCAAATATGTTACAAATGCCCAAGTCATAATTGATACAAAAACCGGTACCCATTTAACCGCTGCTTCTATTTTATTTTCTTTGTAAACCATTGTTTTTTT